>Ga0214919_10011655_pt1 | contig 10942 bp, 10 predicted proteins | sample LL1503_MetaG_FD_177994 | JGI IMG/M metagenome (GOLD analysis project Ga0214919, IMG submission 177994) | Freshwater microbial communities from Lake Lanier, Atlanta, Georgia, United States - LL-1503 | ecosystem: Environmental > Aquatic > Freshwater > Lake | place: USA: Georgia | collected...
CCAGAAGGTGTAAATGTGGAGTTTGTGCAATTTTTAGAAAACGGCGAAATTGCGATGCGGGTGCATGAACGTGGCAGTGGTGAAACTCGTTCTTGCGGCACCGGGACTTGCGCCGTCGCTCTAGCTGCAACCATTAAAAAAGGCTTGAATTTGCCGGCTAAATGGGTAATAAATCCACCAGGCGGACGGTTAGTTGTTGAGATAGATGGCCACTCAAATGCTACCTTAATCGGGCCAGCGCTTCTTTTAAAAGATCACGATTTAGGCCCATTTCTTGGCTAAAGATTTTAATGAAGATGAGTTTGAGGCGATGTTGGCTGAGAACGCCAGAGTTACTGCCGAATTTGATGAAGCTGAATTTAAGCCAGATCAATTTGAATCAACGCAACAGGATTTAAGTGACCGGGCCGCACTTCGCCGCGTCGCAGGGTTATCTACTGAACTTACCGATATCTCCGAAGCTGAATATCGCCAACTTCGATTAGAGCGAGTGATCTTGGTCGGAGTATGGACTGAAGGGACAATCGTTGATGCCGAAAATTCCATGGCCGAACTAAAAGCGTTAGCAGAAACCGCTGGATCTACCGTATTAGAGGCGTTAATTCAACGCCGCGATAAGCCAGATTCTGCGACTTTTATAGGTTCTGGAAAAGTGCAAGAACTTAAATCAGTAGTTAATTCATCTGGTGCCGATACTGTTATTTGCGATGGGGAATTGAGCCCGTCACAACTTAGAAATTTAGAGGATAAGGTTAAAGTAAAAGTTGTCGATCGAACTGCGTTAATTCTAGACATATTTGCGCAACACGCAAAAAGTAAAGAGGGCAAAGCCCAAGTAGAGCTAGCCCAGATGAGTTATTTGTTACCTCGGTTAAGAGGTTGGGGAGATTCACTTTCCCGTCAAGCAGGTGGCATTGGTGGCCGTGGCCCTGGCGAAACCAAAATTGAAGTTGATCGCCGTCGCATTCGAGACAAGATGGCAAAGTTAAATCGCGAGATCGGCGAGATGAAAATTTCACGCGATACCAAACGGCAAGAACGTCGACGAAATTCAATTCCTTCAGTTGCGATTGCTGGATATACAAATGCTGGAAAATCTTCGCTCTTAAACCGACTAACAAATGCCGGCGTACTTGTGCAGAACGCGCTTTTTGCTACCTTGGATCCAACTGTGCGCAAGAGTGAAACCGCCGAAGGTCGAATTTACACTTTGAGCGATACTGTGGGTTTTGTTAAGCATTTACCGCATCAATTAGTTGATGCCTTTAAATCAACCCTTGAAGAAGTTTCTGGAGCTGATTTAATCGTTCATATAGTTGATGGTTCACATGCCGATCCAAAAGGACAGATAAAAGCCGTTCGTGAAGTTATCCGCGAAATTGGCGGCGAAAAAATTCCCGAAATAATCGCGATAAATAAGGCTGATATCGCTAGTTCAGAGGTGATGATGGAGCTACTTCGTGAGGAACCAGATGCTTACGCAATCTCAGTTCATACCGGTTTTGGTATTGATATTTTATTGCGGGCAATTGAAACATCACTTCCAAGACCTAAGGAAGAGCTCCGAGTAATACTGCCTTATGAACGTGGCGATTTAGTTAGCCAAATTCATGAACACGGTGAAATTATTAGCGAGGAATATTTGCCAGAGGGGACCGCATTGCATGCCCGAGTAGATGGCGCGCTCGCACATGTTCTTGTTAAATATAAATCTTAGAAAGTAATTATCGAACTGAGCGAAGTACCGCTGTTACTTTGCCAAGAATTTCTGCGTTATCACCAGGGATAGGCGAATAATTATCGTTTGCTGGAAGTAACCAAACGTGGCCATCTTTCTTGGAGAAAGTTTTAACGGTGGCTTCGCCATCAATCATGGCTGCAACTATCTCGCCCTTTTCACATGATTTTTGCGAGCGGATTACCACGAAATCGCCATCGCAGATTGCGACATCAATCATGGAGTCGCCAACGACTTTCAGCATAAATAATTCGCCTTCACCAACGAGTGAGGCAGGTAATGGGAAGAGTTCTTCAACGTGTTGTTCAGCAGTGATTGGACCACCTGCTGCGATTCGACCTACTAGCGGCACATTGTGAGTTCGTTCTGGGGTAATTGAGTTTTGTGAATTTTCACCAGGGAGCAAAACTTCAAGAGCTCTACCTCTAGATGGGTCGCGACGGATAAAGCCTTTCTCTTCTAAAGCTTCGAGTTGGTATTTCACACTTGAAGGGGAGGCCAGGCCAGCTGCTTCGCCAATCTCCCGCATTGAAGGCGGGTAACCGTTAGCTTCCATAGCGCGCTTAATCGCAAAGAGGATCTTCGCTTGGCGTGGGGTAAGGCCATGTTCATCGGTTGGGCCATCAGGCAGTTCGGAGACCTTGCTTTTGCTGGGTTTGTTCACTTTGTTCGCTCTCTTCAATTTGCTCATACCCTTAGGTTAGAACAAAATTGCTAAATAATCAAACAAATGTTCTAAATTAACTTGCTGGTGTCGGTGGTGTGGTGTACCTTCTGTATTAGAACAGGCGTTCGAACACTATCCCCAGTGATCGACCAAGGCCGGTTAGATATAAAGCAGGAGAATAATATGTCCACGATTACTTTCGATAACTCGCTAAAAAACCCTTATAAATCAAGCGTTTCGCTAACAGCGCGCGGTCGCTTTGTTGCCAGGCTTGCGGTATTTGCATCGAGTTTACTTTTAATCGTTGCTGGTTATTCGGCCTATGCGCAATCAGATTTAACTACTTCATCAAAAACGACCTACCAAGAGATCGTGGTTGCACCTGGTCAAACGCTTTGGTCAATCGCGGGCAGTATCAGCGATGGCGACCTTCTGGCAGCAGTTGATGAACTAACTGAACTCAATAGCCTTAAATCTCCGGAACTTAAGGCTGGGCAGCGGATCTACATCCCAATTCGATAGCGCTCGCCGCCAATCCGACACGCCAGAAAAGTTCTAGCTTCAAGGTGCATAGAAACTCTCAACTTCCCCTTTATTGTTACCACTAGATGTTGGGGTAAAGATGCGGTAGGCTTCCATTAGTGGGGGTTTTGAGGGATAGCACTAATACACCCAAGATCGCTAGAAAATCTGGATTGAAAGGATGACACGCCGAAATGAATTGCCCGTTCTGCCGACATGATGATTCTCGAGTAGTTGACTCGCGTCCGGCCGAAGAAGGCAGCGCAATTCGTCGCCGTCGCGAGTGCACCCAATGTGGTTCTCGCTTTTCAACCCAAGAGACATCGGTATTAGCCATTATTAAACGTAGCGGCGCTACTGAACCATTTAGTCGGGAAAAGGTCATCAATGGCGTCCGCAAGGCTTGCCAAGGGCGTCCAGTTAACGATGATGATCTAGCTCTGCTGGCGCAACGAGTTGAAGAGACTCTCCGCGCCACCGGACAGGCCGAAATTGAAGCTCAAGAAGTTGGAATGGCTATTCTTGCGCCACTCCGAGAGCTCGATGAGGTTGCTTACTTACGTTATGCCTCGGTGTACCGTAACTTCTCCTCTCTTGATGATTTCGAAGGTGAGATCGCACTTCTCCGCGCGATGCCTTCGCAACTTTCAGAAAAGTTTACCTCCCCGCAATTTAAGTGAAGTTTTCACGCATCGAAAAGTAGATATAAAGAAGTTTTAAAAGAAGCAATTAAAAATCAAAATTAGATTCATCAAGAAGAGAAACTGGAGAAATGAAGATGTCGGATACGGTCGTAAACCGCGTAGGCTCAAAAGCAAAATTAGGTAAAGGTTTAACAATTGAGCGGGTTTACACCACTCCCGGAGTTCATCCTTATGACACTGTCACATGGGAGCGCCGCGATGTGGTTCAAACAAATTGGAAGACCGGGGAAGTTGTTTTCGAACAACGCGGTGTTGAATTTCCAGATTCATGGTCAGTAAATGCTTCGACGATTGTTACCACAAAATATTTCCGTGGCGCAGTCGGTTATGAAAATCGCGAATGGTCGCTGAAGCAAGTGATCGACCGCGTAGTACTTTCATATGCAAAGTCCGGAAAAGAAAATGGATATTTCGCAACAGATGCTGATGCTGAAATATTTGAACATGAATTAACACATATGTTGATGAATCAAGTTTTTTCATTCAATTCTCCAGTTTGGTTTAACGTTGGCACTAATGCACCACAACAAGTTTCAGCCTGTTTTATTCTCTCGGTAGATGACACCATGGAATCAATCCTTAACTGGTATCGAGAAGAGGGCATGATTTTCAAAGGTGGCTCTGGCGCTGGTCTTAACCTCTCTCGAATTCGCTCATCAAAAGAGCTTCTAAAATCAGGCGGAACTGCATCCGGGCCAGTCTCTTTTATGCGCGGTGCTGATTCATCTGCTGGAACTATCAAAAGCGGCGGCGCAACTCGTCGCGCTGCGAAAATGGTGGTATTAGATGTTGATCATCCAGATATCGAAGAATTTATTGAAACCAAAGTAAATGAAGAAGATAAAATTCGCGCGCTTCGCGATGCTGGTTTTGATATGGACCTTGGTGGAAAAGACATCATCTCTGTGCAATATCAAAATGCTAATAACTCAGTTCGCGTTTCAGATTCGTTTATGCGTTCCTATGAGAACGGTGATCAATTTGGTTTAGTTGGTCGAGCATCTGGTGAAGTTATTGAAAAGGTAGATTCGAAAGATCTATTCCGCAAAATGGCAGAAGCAGCATGGGCTTGCGCTGATCCAGGAATTCAATACGACGACACCATCAACGATTGGCACACCAATCCAGAGACCGGTCGGATTAACGCATCAAACCCATGTTCCGAATATATGTCCCTTGATAACTCTTCTTGCAACTTGGCTTCACTTAACTTGATGAAGTTCCTTAAAGCTGATGGATCATTCGATGCTAAGACTTTCGTCAAAGCAACTGAAATGATTATTACCGCGATGGATATCTCAATCTGTTTTGCAGATTTCCCAACTGAAGCTATTGGCGTTACAACTCGCGCATACCGTCAACTTGGAATTGGATTTGCCAATATCGGAGCGTTACTTATGGCCTCTGGTCTTGCATACGATTCTGAAGGCGGACGTGCACTTGCAGGCGCGATTACCTCTTTAATGACTGGCACTTCCTACCGACGTTCGGCAGAACTTGCTGGAATTGTTGGACCATATGAAGGTTATGCTCGAAATGCAGCGCCACACACACGGGTTATGCGCAAACACCAAGCAGCATCAACTGCAGCGAAATCTGCAACCACACTTGATCGCGATGTATGGAGCGAAGCAAATAAAGAGTGGGAAAAGTGCATGGCTATTGGCGAGAAGAACGGGTGGCGTAACGCGCAAGCATCAGTTCTCGCTCCAACCGGAACCATTGGTTTGATGATGGATTGCGATACAACTGGTATCGAACCTGATTTCTCACTAGTTAAATTCAAGAAGTTAGTTGGCGGCGGTTCAATGCAGATTGTGAACCAGACTGTGCCAGCTGCGCTACGTAAACTTGGTTACGCAGAAGAGACAATCGAAGCCATTGTCGAATATATCTCAGCAAATGGTCATGTAATCGATGCGCCAGGACTTAAGACCGAACACTACGACGTCTTTGATTGTGCGTTAGGTGCCCGTTCTATCGCTCCTATGGGCCACGTACGAATGATGGCTGCCTGCCAACCATTCCTATCAGGTGCGATATCTAAAACTGTTAACTTGCCAGCAGATGCAACTGTTGCTGATGTTGAAGAGGTTTATTACGAAGGTTGGAAACTAGGACTTAAAGCGCTCGCGGTCTATCGTGATAACTGCAAAGTCGGACAACCACTTTCAGATGGCAAAGCAGCTAAGACAGATGACTCTGCTAGCGCAGCGCCTGCCCCAGCAACTCGCAAGCGCCTTCCTAAGTCACGACCATCACGCACTACTTCTTTCTCAGTAGCTGGCGCAGAGGGTTATATGACTGCTGGAACTTATGAAGATGGAAAACTTGGCGAAGTATTCTTAAAACTCGGCAAGCAAGGTTCAACTCTTGCTGGTGTAATGGATGCTTTCTCAATCGCAGTATCAATCGGTTTGCAATACGGCGTCCCGCTAGATACCTACGTTCAAAAGTTCACTAATCTTCGATTCGAGCCAGCTGGAATGACCGATGATCCAGATATTCGCATGGCGCAATCCATGATGGATTACATCTTCCGCCGGTTAGCACTTGATTATTTACCATTTGATGATCGCTCATCTCTTGGTCTTTACACTGCAGCAGAGCGTGCAAACGCTTTAGATACCGGCGAATACACCGCAGTTGAAGTTACTGCTCCGGCGGCTCCAATAGCAGCCGCACCTAAAACTGCAGTTGTGAAAAGTGAAGTAAAAATTGAAGCTGCGCCATCACATATCGGTTCTTCAACTGAATTGATGGAGAAGCTTTCTGGAGTAAAAACTGATGCACCGCTATGTATGACCTGCGGTGTAAAGATGCGTATGTCAGGCGCTTGCTATGTCTGCGAAGGTTGCGGCGCTACCTCTGGTTGCAGCTAATCCACAAGTAATTAAAAAACGAGCCTCAATTTTTGGGGCTCGTTTTTTTATTTAATTTCAACAGTAAGGTTTCCACATGGCCTCCTCACAACTCGGTGCAAAGGTTAGAAGCGCGCTCGATGTTGCAGTTGAAGCAATCGGTGGCTCGCCTCGCGCTGGTCAAATAGAAATGGCCGAAGCGGTGGCAAATGCGCTAAATGACCGACACCATTTATTAGTGCAAGCTGGCACTGGCACTGGAAAATCATTGGCCTACTTAATTCCAGCGTTAGTGCATGGAAAGAAAGTTTTGGTGGCGACCGCAACTCTTGCGCTGCAACGACAACTAATTGAACGCGACCTACCAAAAATAAAAGATGCGTTGGAGAAAGAGCTAAATCGGGATTTATCTTTTGCCATCTACAAAGGTGTTGGAAACTATCTCTGCCTGCAGAAAATGAATAGCGAAATTCCAGATCCCGATGGTGAAGTGCTCTTGGAAATTGGCGTACTTGGTAAAGATGCAAAACGGTTACGAGATTGGGCTGAATCTCCAGGCGCATCTGGTGATCGCGACGATGCTCCAGATGTAGATCGAAGAGTTTGGTTAGCAAATTCGGTATCGGGCCGTGAATGCGTCGGTGCTGATGATTGCCAATTTGGAACCAAATGCTTTGCAGTAAATGCGAAAGCGAAAGCCCAGACCGCCGATATTGTCGTTACAAATCACACTTTGCTTGCTATCGAAATCGTGGATTCGCATCCGATCTTGCCGGACCGAGATGCGATTGTGCTTGATGAAGCCCATGAATTTATGGATCGTACAACTCAAGCTGTTACGGAAGAACTCACCTCTGGCAGGGTTATTCGCGCCGCGCAGATGGCTAAACGGCACATGCCTGGTAAAGCTGCTGATGCATTTTCTAAAGCTGCTGATGGTTTTGCGGCTGCGATTGCAGATTATGCTGATGATTATCGAAATAACCGCGACGAGCAACGCCGCCTTGATGAGTTACCTTCCCAATTAGAAGCTCCAGTACGAAAAGTTAAAGAAGCAGCCGAAGCGTTGGCTGCAGCGATCAATGCAGATGCAGAAATAATCGATCCCGATTCAATAGCGGAAAGAGCTCGGGTAAAAGGCGCAGTTAATGAAGTAAAGCAAACCGCTACCAAAATGTTAAAAATTGGCCACGGTTATGTAATGTGGTTTGAACCGAATTTCTCAACTCTATATTTAGCGCCATTAGATGTTTCTGCGGAACTTCGTAAAAATCTCTTTGCAAAAACTCCAGTTATCGCAACAAGTGCAACGCTAACTGTTGGAAAAGGATTTGATGCGATCGCCCGAAATCTTGGAATCCAAGCGGGGGAGAATGAAGATTCCGATAGTAATTGGGATATCGATCCATCAAATGTCACAATGCTTGATGTCGGCTCACCATTTGATTTTGCAAATCAAGGAATGCTTTATTTACCAAAACATTTACCAGAGCCAGGTCGCGATGGCCCAAGTAAAGAAGCGCTGACTGAGTTAGGTGAATTAATTGATGCTGCTGGCGGTAGAACACTTGCACTTTTTTCATCCTGGCGTGGAGTTGAAGCGGCCGACGATCACTTGCGAAAAGTGTTGGCAGAGTTGCCGATTTCGATAATTACCCAGCGCCGCGGCGACAGCGTTGGAACTCTTGTAGAGAGATTCGAGAAAGATCCAACTTCAATTTTGTTGGGAACTATGAGCCTTTGGCAGGGCGTTGATGTTCCGGGCGCATCATGCACACTTGTTGCGATCGATCGAATTCCATTCCCACGACCCGATGATCCAGTTATGTCTGCGCGAGCAGCAGAGATAGATGCAGCTGGCGGATCTGGATTTATGCAAGTTTCGCTGCCAAGAGCAGCGCTTTTATTAGCTCAAGGTACCGGTCGATTAATTCGATCACTGGATGACCGTGGCGTTGTTGCAATATTAGATTCTAGAATTGTCACTAAGCGATACGGATCGATTCTATTGAATTCGATGCCACCGTTATGGCGTACTGGCGATGGTGCAATTGTTAGGGATTCACTTTCAAGATTGCACGAGCAATACAGTTAATTTAAATTTAAGGCAGAAATCAATTTAGAAATTTCCGGCCAAGATTTTGCAAAACTAGGATGTAAGTTATGAGCGCCAACTTCTGAGATCAATATCCACCGAACTTCCATTGATTCATCATTCATTTCATAAGCTTGTAATTTAACGTCTGCAGTGGCAATTACAGTGTGATAACTCCAGTCGCCGTGGTCATCTGTAAAAGTTTTTACCGGCGTAACTAAATGCTCAGAAATTCCAATCTCTTCACTCGCTTCTCTTAGCGCAGCTTCCAAAACACTTTCATGTGAATCACGCGCGCCACCAGGAATTCCCCAGGTATCACCGTTATGTACCCAGGGGGCTCGGTGTTGCAAGAGAATTCGATCTGCTCTTACAAGTAATAAGCCGGCGGCGCCATGTAAACCCCAATGTTTTGAACCGCAATTACATTGGATCCAACCATCACCATCACGCGCTCCCATAGCCCTTAGTTTTACACAGTTTGGCCCAGTTAGCAGAACTGCTATTAGGGCCAAGTCTTATCATCGCAAAGTTATGGTTAATTTGAGATTGCGGTCACTTCTTTCAATATTAATTTCAACGATTCTGATTTGTAGCTGTGCTCGTAGTGAAGGAGTTATAAATGTTGGGGGGAGTATGAATATTAAAAATATCGGGGAGATTCCAAATCAAATTCCTTCCGCTGCCATTGATGAAGTGATTGCATACTTTGAAGCACTTAATCTGGCGCTCGATAGTGGCGATTTAACTTCACTAACTTCGGGGCGGTTTAGCAATTGTGGTTGTTTGCAGGTAGCTCAAAATATTGCTGAAATTTGGCAAAATTCCAATTTATTAGATGGTGATTATTTGATAAAAAATATCGTAGCTCTTCGAATTGGCGCTGCTGATATAGAAATCAAAGTACTGGTCACCAGAACTGAAGTATTAAAAGTTGATAGGAACTCCGGATCAGTTGAAAGTTGGCCAGCAAAAGATATTTCAACAAACTTTTCCTTAGAGAACAGAAGTGGTAACTGGATAATCGTAGGAAGTAACGCAGGATGAAGCGTTTATTAATTCTATGGTTAGCTCTGAGCCTGATCACTACAAGTGCAAACGCAACTTGTGCGAAAGATATTTGTATAGACGTAATTGCCGACCCAACATCCAACCAGATTGTTATCACAGCTACGAAGAAAGGCAGTTCTGGAACTACAAAATCAGGGTTAAGTACTTCGCCTAAACCAAAACGAGCTATCGTGAAGAAACCATGGGTGCCTTGGCTACCTAAACCTGTGGTTGCTAAGAAGAGCCCAAGCCCAAAACGAACCTATGTTAGGAAACCAAAATCTAAAACAGTAAGTAGCGCAGATTTGAGTGACCGAATCACGAAACTATTGCCAATCGGATCAATTAAGCGCCAACCTGGTAATCCTGTTTTAGTTCAAGTTCCAGTAAATTTTTGGACTACAGCCCCTACAACCTTTAGAACCATTGTGATGGTTTTAGATATCCCAGTCACTGTGGAATTACATCCACTCTTTACGTGGAGTTATGGTGATGGTGGAGTTTTCATTACGCCGTTAACAGGAGAGCCTTACCCATTAACCTTAATAACGCATACATATCATCGAACCGGGAATTACCAAGTTCGGTTAATCATCACTTGGTCTGGCACCTGGACTGTCGGAGGCGTGATTGCGCCTGTAGCCGGAGGTCTCATCAAACAAGTTGTTTCTGAGGAATTAGAAGTAATTCCGGCTCCGACAAGATTTACGGATTGATACCGCTGTCATTTAAGGTTATTGGGCTACTTTATCTACTATGAGAAGAGCGAATTCAAAAATTTTATTGATATTCGCTATTTCGCTTTCACTTTTAATTTCAAATGCCAACGCCGCAATAAAGAGTGGATCGATCTGCACAAAATTAGGCGCTACTTCATCTGTTAACGGGTATATATACAGCTGCGTAAAATCCGGTAAAAAACTCCTTTGGAGTAAAGGCGTTAAAATTGCAACACCTACGCCAACACCTACGCCAACACCTACGCCAACACCTACGCCAACACCTACGCCAACACCTACGCCAACACCTACGCCAACACCTACGCCAACACCTACTCCAACACCTACTCCAACACCTACGCCAACACCTACGCCAACACCTACGCCAACACCTACGCCAAGACCTACGCCAACACCTACGCCAACACCTACGCCAACACCTACGCCAACACCTACGCCAACACCTACGCCAATACCTACGCCAACACCTACGCCAACACCTACGCCAACACCTACGCCAACTTCAGGTTCTATTTCGACTTGCAAGCTTCCAATTGCAGACAATCGTGGTGATGTATCTATTGGT
>Ga0214919_10011656_pt1 | contig 10941 bp, 6 predicted proteins | sample LL1503_MetaG_FD_177994 | JGI IMG/M metagenome (GOLD analysis project Ga0214919, IMG submission 177994) | Freshwater microbial communities from Lake Lanier, Atlanta, Georgia, United States - LL-1503 | ecosystem: Environmental > Aquatic > Freshwater > Lake | place: USA: Georgia | collected 2015-03-15
AAATGATGACGGATCATATAAGTTTGTAATGTAATTATTTTGTGCTTCTAAACTTTCTCCGCCTGCTTCTCCGCCCTGTTTTGGTGCCATTGAAGGTTGTACTTTAGTAGCCACATCTGCGTTTGCACCCTGTGAACTATCTTTACCAGTTGGGGCCAGTGTTACCGTAAAGAAAGTATTGTCCATTGATTGTTCATACTTAATAATTTCACTATTCTTTCCAGTGTACCAATAATCATATCGTTTATGTGGACCATAGTATGGAGAAGTATTTTTAATATATGTACTAAGCACGACTGGGGTTTCGTAAGGTTGAATTATATAAGTTGTTTTATAAGCAAAATCACCTACTTTAGTATCCCAGCCTAATATTTGAACTTCGGCACTAATATTATACCACTTAACTGTTCTAGGATCTGAATTTGGATTTACTTTAAGTTCTTCATTAGCTATATTTACTGTAGTTAATGCAGCCTCCATAAAAGAACTTTGTTTAATGATAGTATCAATTGCCTGTATAATCATTGTACCATTTTGAATTGCGATGGTTCTTGAATCAGGATCGGGTGTACTAGCCTTTGTTGAAGTACCGTCATTTGATTTGCTTGTATCAGTTACAGCGGGATTTCTACCCCATCTATGTTTATTCAAATCGTTTGGAGTAACTATTTTTGCTTTTTCAATTAAATCTTCTGCTCCGCCAATAAATTTTACATCCCATTCATTTGCTATTTCAATAGCATTTCCCACCATGGTTTTTTCTGCTGCATTTAGTGCAGTAAGTAATCCTATTTTATTACCCGTATATTGTCCAGCACCACCTTGAGCTACTCTATCTTCCTGAGGCTTTGAATTGTTTTTTGTTAATCCGGCGCCAACTACTTCTGAACCCATCAATGCGTCAGATACCGTGTTGCCTATCACAGTTAAACTAGTTGTTACAATACCTCGTTTAGTTCCAAACGGTGATTGAGCAACATTTACTGCTTCAATACTATAAACAACAGTTCTTCCATCTATTCTAAAATTAACTTTAGTCAGGAAAATATCATAATATCGTTGAAATAACCCATATGCATTTGCTGTAGGATCTCCCTCTGCAGAGGGAACATTTTTTGAATCTACTAGATTACCATCTTTATCATATCCTAAAAATTGCACACCTAATATAAAAAACTGTCTTGATGGATTTTTTAAATCACTATATCCTTTTACTTTACAAACTTTCTGCAATTCGTCTGATGCTTGTTTTAATTTTGATAAGAAAGAAAAACCATATGGTTCAGTAATAGTAAAATTTACCTTAGTAGTATTAACAGTAGATAATGTACTTTTTCCATTAATAGCCTGTGAGATTTTTAAATCATCTATATAAAAATCTTTATCAAATCCCGGTGCTCTTTTTTGTGACGCCCCAACGCCGCCGCTTTGAGCAATTACATATACTCCTCCACCTGTTACAGGAGATTTTGGAGTTGATGATGCTGGTGGGCTACCCATTGTTGCTGTTGGTGAACTATTGCTAGTTGCTATATTTGCATTATCTTCTGCTATTCTTTGATTGGCAGAATCTAATGATTTTTGAAATGCATTTATATCTTTTCTTCCGGACATTATAAATGCATTATATGCATCCGGGGTTATCATATAAAGAGTTAGCTGGTATGTATAGCTACTTAAATCTCCTAACGGATTTTTGCGTAATCTGGGTTTTGGGTTTGTTTTTGCTGCTGCAGGCGTATCTGATTTTCCTGCAACCGTAGTTGGGGTGCCCGGAGGAGGGGGAGGTGTGCCAGGAGTTACTCTTGGGTCAGTTTCGCTATATTGAGTATCAGTATCTGTGTTGTTGGTTTGATCTCCTGTCGTTCCTCCCTGATCATCATCTTCTCCGCCGGCGGCTGCAAATTCTCTGTTTTGCTGGTCTGTTTGTTCTTCACTTTGTGCCGCGCTTTCTACTACTTCTTCATTTTTCTTTGCTACTACTTCTTTAATTTCAGAAGTAACAGTACTTGCCATTGCTTTAAAACTGCCATTAGCGGATACTGCTTCTGTACGTGCTGTTTGTGAAGCAGTAATATAACTAGTTACTGGCGCTTGTTCTTCAGGTGTTAAGGATGCATACAATGCATTCATCTCACTTACTAAACTAGGATAAGCACTAAGATACGCCTGATATGCAGCCGTGTTTTCAGCAACTATAACATCAACTTGTGCCTGTGCAGATGGTTCATTAATATCAACTTGATCTACGTTGTTCTCTAACGTAGTTGCTTTATTAACATAAGTAGTCGCTAAGGCCTGTATCTGCGTTGACAACTCAATTATTCTATTTTGTGTTGCGCTGTTCAAATTATCAGCCATTTTATATTCCTAATACTTGTTTCAACATATTTAATTTAGGCAAATATATACCCACACCCGTTGCAAAATCAAAATAAGGATCTTTTAATCTATTTGGATTTCGTTGTGCAAATACCCACCACAATCTGCTATCACTATATAAGTCATATGCAAGTAAGTCTGGGCGATATTCGTAAACAGTTGTTACCTCCCAATATATATCGGATGGTTCCATCGGAATAGGACGATTTATCATTACGTCCAAAAAGTTATTGTTATATACGTCCGTATTATAATATGGACTAGTTGCCGGGTATAAATTAGTTGTTGCCATTACCAGAATGCTCCATTTCCGCCGCCGCCCGCTAATAGGTGTCCGGTTGCATAGTCTTTAAGACTAAAGTTATTACTTACATTATTTCTAGATACGATTGGGTTTGCCGTGACAGTTATTTGCATTTTTGTAGGCACATACGTTACTGCATTTTGATCTAGTTTTGCATCCCCTGAATTATTAAATTTTGGGGGAGCAGAAAGTCCACCGGGCTGTAAGTTTGCGCCAGCCATACGTTGCGCCATTACGTTTTCACCTGGCTTACCCTTGGGTTTTCCTGATCCAACGTTTACACCCGGTCTGCTTGATGTGTCCATTACACGTATATAATCAACATCAGTTGGTAATGAGTATGTAAAATTATTAATCACCAGCGGATGCCAATTAAATTGAAATGCTCCCAATCCGCGCAAATAACACAACGGGGGAGGAACACCGGGCCCTGGGCCTGGGTCTTGACCATAAAACATTTTTGTAACGGATCTAAAGAAATGTATTACTGCTAACAAGTATTGTGCCTCTGCTGTATCTTGTGCGGTAAAATCAGCAGTTATAGTTATAGTATCAACATTACTATTTTTATATGAGAAAAATTTATAATTAGAGTGTGTTATATCAGTTGAATCATATGTAGCAGAATATACTACTGATATAGCCGGAGTATAAGGGAATATAACACCTTCGGTTGCTTGCAATGGATTAAGTATTCCTGCTTCTCCTTGACCAACTTTATACAAATAATCTGCATCTGGAGACAAACTTAAACGCACTCGCCAATCTTCTTTACCGTCAAAATTTTGTGCAATTTGTTCTGCTTGTGCGGCTTGGGTATTGCGTAATGCCGTTTTATTAGAATCCGGACCACCTTCATTTGGATCTTCTGATTCTATTTCTTCCGCAGTAGATGCTCGGATAAGTGATTCTGCTTCTTCATCACTAATCTCTCTAGGATCTTGATTCTCTATGTTTTCTGCTTGCGCTCGTGCTATCTCTGCATCTATTTCTTCATCACTAACGGTTTGAGGTGAATCTATATATGTATTTGCATCTATTTGCTCATCTATGCCAGCAAATTCTAACGAACCATCTTCAAGTTGTCTTTGTCTTTCTACTGCTTCATCTACTCCGGTTGCATCATCAACAAATGAATCTTCAAATTGTTGTTGTGCTATTGCATCATCTACTCCAGTTGCATCGTCTACAAATGAATCTTCAAATTGTTGTTGTGCTACTGCATCATCTACTCCGGTTGCATCATCTACAAATGAATCTTCAAATTGTTGTTGTGCTATAACGTTATCAAGTTCTTGATTTATTTGTTCGTCAGTAAGAACATCAGGTTCTAAGTTTTCTATTAATTCGTCATCTCCTGCACCACCATCGTCAACTAGGGGCGGATCAAACAGCAATGCTTCTGCTTCTGCATCAGTAAGTTCTGTTGTTACAACGGTTACTTGTGGCACCGGGTTTTCAGCGGCAAGTTTATTAAGGGCCTGCTGCCTAGCAATTTCTGCAGGATCACTTAATAAGGCTCTAGCATCATCGCTGATGCTTACCGGTAGCATTTTTGCGTCGTTTTCCTTGGGGTCAGTGAATGGATAAATTTCTGCTATTTCTTCATCGGTCAATAATTTACGAGGAGCTACTAATTCCTCAGTTTGTTTTTGTTGGTTCGCTTCAAATTCTTCAAGTGCCTTTTTAGTGGACGGGGTCTCATTAACTACTGCTCTTAATTCAGCATTTGCTTCCTCAATAGTTTTAGGTGTATATGCAGGGACCAAATCTGGATTTTCTGCATTAGCCTTGTTTATTTCATCAATTGCTTTCTGTTTGGTTTCTAATGCAATTTCTTTTGCTTTTCTAAGTTCCGCTATAGCGGCAGGAAGTTCTGCTTGTTCTTTTGCAGTTAGACTATTATATATATCAGGCGTATTTTGTGCATTTTCAAAAGCTACTATAAATCCGTCAGTTAATTCAACTACTCCATCAGTGGCTGCTATTAATGAGTTATTGGCAGCGACAGCAAATCTTGCTGCCTTAGCCTTTTCCTCTTGCTCCGACAACACTGGATCTAAACTAAAGTCAAGTTCAGGAACTCCGGGTATGGGTACTACAGCCACACTAGCTGGGGTAATTGCCGTCGTGTCGGTTACGGTGGTTGATTCGGTAGCTGGGAATGGATTTTCTTCAGTTGGAACTAAGGCGGATGCTTCTGCATCAGATACTGCATTTTGTCCTACTGTATTTGGTGGAAATGCAGATTCTTCATCTATGTTGGAAGATTGTTGTGCTACTGTATTTGGTGGAAATGCAGATTCTTCATCTATGTTGGAAGATTGTTGTGCTACTGTATTTGGCGGGAATGCAGATTCTTCATCTACCAACGAATTTGGTGCGGCAGTATTTTCAACATTATTATTAAGATTAGCGTTAGCTTGAGCCAGGGCTCTTTGAGCAGGATCTTGTACATTATTGGTTGAATTGGTAGATGGAGTTAACGCAGCGGTTTGTTGTCTCTGTGCCGGATCTACTACGTTATTGGTTGAATTGGTAGATGGAGTTAACGCAGCGGTTTGTTGTCTCTGTGCCGGATCTACTACGTTATTGGTTGAATTGGTAGATGGAGGCGGAGCAGGTGTTGCCGGCGGAGCAAATTGATCCGGTGGACTAATTGTAATATACCCGGATGCGGCTGTGTTTGCGGGGTTAACCGGATTCTGTGAACTACTTACAGAAAACACTGAACTGACAGAATTTGATAAGTTTGTTAATAATGTTCCAAAAGATACTCCACTTGAAACTTTGTTAAACACTGATAGGCCAACCGTAGCTAGCGGTGCAATGCCTAATATACTTTGAAGTACATTAGATTGTGAAGTGCCTGTATTTTTTGTAGCAGGAGATGATGAAACTGCTTTATTTGCTGCCGGTGTGGTTGTGGAACCTTGTACGAACTTGGTAGCCGTTGCACTTTTTGATACACTCATCGTTGACCCAACGGTGAACCCCGCCGGTGCTGCATTACCCGTCGCTTGTTTAATAGCAGATTGTGCCGCCGCCAAATCCGCAGTTGAGGTTGCTGTTACTGTATATACCGACGCGGTACCGGTTGTTCCTGATGTTAACGGCGCTGAGTTAGGGGTGGTTGCCATACAATATTCTTATCCTTATAGTATATTTAGTCGATAAATAATACTAGTATTTTACCTTTTCTACATAAAATATGTTGCTTTTCTGCAACCATTATGCTATAATCACTCAAGCATAACTATAAATCAAGGAGACTTATGTCATTACCCTCAAGAAAACCGGTCAACTATTTAAATAACAAAGATATCTTAAAGGAGATACACGAAAGTAAAAATGCATACTGTCATTTTGCAAAACCAGAATATCATAGATACGATTTCATTGTGGATATGCCCCAATCTTCTATTGAAGATAGCTTAGAATACGCATTCAAACCTGAAACAATTCAACAAGCAAAAGAAACTAGAGCATTGCGTCTTAGTTTGGAACAAGGCTCTAAAGACGCAATTAGCCCAGATTCTATAGAAATAACCGATTTAGTATTCCGTGTAATGAATTGGGATCATGTCCCAGTAGCACCAAAAGTCCCACGCAAAACGGTTAAAAAGAAAACCGCAAAGGATATCTTTGAATTTGAAGAAACAGATCCAGATGAAATCTTTGCTGATTTGGAAGATGTAACGACTAAAGCTGAAGTAGATGATATGGTTCATGTCAAAGTAAACTTCCCCCCATTCCAACATTATAAAATTGATAAAAATAATACTTTCTATTGCGTGGGCAAAAGTCATTGGAAAGGCGATCTGGAATCTGGAGAGTTCAGCAAGGATCATGGACAGGTTACAAACAAACTTGCTCGTATGTATATTATGATGTGCGAAAAATATGCCATGAAATACAATTGGCGTGGATATACATATAACGATGAGATGCGTAACTCAGCCATTCTACAACTTACATACGTTGGCTTACGTTTCAACGAAGCCAAAAGTGCTAACCCATTCGCATACTACACCGCAGCAATTACAAATAGTTTCTGTCGTGTATTAAATACCGAAAAACGTAATCAAAACATCCGTGATGATATCTTAGAGATTAATGGACTTAACCCAAGCTGGACTCGTCAAGGTTTGGGTGCTGGCATGAGTTCTGTAGTTTACGAAGAATAATTAATATTTTAACCCTAAATGATAAATAAATATATCATTCATTTAGGGCCATAAAATGTTCATTTACAAAATCACCGTTGTTCCTTTAGGGGAAGTATACATTGGGCTAGACACAAAACCTGAGTATAAAAAATCTCGTTGGAAAACACACTGCAAGGAATCAATCACTGATCCTAAAGGAAAATTACACAAAGCTATTAACCAATATGGACTCAACAATTGTGTATATGAAGTAATTGACGCTAGATTTGATTCTATATCTCAACTCGCATTAGCAGAAATAAAGTATATTAGTCAATACGATTCTTATAAGAATGGTCTTAATAGCACACCCGGCGGTGATGGATTAAACAATGATTTAACTATGTTCACTGATGAAGAAGTATTAATCATTAGAGAAGCATTAGGTGAAAAATGGAGGTTGTTCAACAAGAAAAAATGGGAGGGTACTACTCTTGAAGAACGACAAGAAATGATTAGGCACTGTCACACAGATGATGCCCGCAAGAACAGATCAACTACCTTAAAAGGATATTATGATGCAGTAGCCGGAGCAAAAGAAAAACATAGTGCTGGAATAAAACAATGGCAAAAAGAAAATCCAGAACTCGCAAAAAAATATAGAATACAGAACGGATTAAAAGGTGCTGAAAAAACATCTAAGAAGGTTACCTTATTGCGTGACTCCGGAGAAGTAGAAGTGTATACTAGTATTAGTGAGTTCCAAAGACAAACAGGTCAGTGGATGAGTACTATTCGAGAAAAATCAAAAAACGAGGAATTTTATAATGGATACAAACTTAAGGATAATGAATGACTTTATTTAAGAAGGCAGCAGTTTTCACCGACGTGCATTTTGGTCTGAAGTCAAATAGCTTACAGCATAACCATGACTGCAATAATTTTGTAGATTGGTTTATAACCAAAGCCAAAAGTGAGGGATGTGAAACTTGTTTTTTCTTGGGTGATTATAATCATCACAGGGCAAGTATCAACATCCATACACTACAGTTTGGATTACAAGCATTGGAGAAACTAAATGATAACTTTGATCGGGTATATTTTATACCGGGCAATCATGACCTTTATTATCGTGACCGCAGGGACATTCATAGTGTTGAGTGGGCCAAACATTTACCAAACGTACAAATCGTCAACGACTTCTTCAGTGAAGGAGATGTAGTAATTGCTCCATGGCTTGTCCAAGATGATTATAAAAAGGTTCAGAAACTAAGTGGCAAGTATATGTTCGGGCATTTTGAATTGCCCAAGTTTTATATGAACGAGATGATACAAATGCCCGATCATGGTGAAATCAATGCCGATCACATGAAAGATTTTGATTACGTCTTTAGTGGACATTTTCATATACGACAAAGCCGTGCTAACATTTGGTATATCGGGAATGCTTTCCCACATAACTACGGTGACGCCGGGGATAATGAACGCGGCATGATGGTACTTGAATGGGGACAAGACCCAATATTTCATAGTTGGCCTAAACAACCGTTGTATCGTGTCAACAAATTAAGCGATATATTAGAAAATCCAAAGGGATTGCTATTACCTGACAGTCATGTTAGAGTACATCTTGATATTGATATTTCATATGAAGAAGCTAGCTTCATACGTGAAACATTAATACCAGATCATAAACTAAGGGAGATGGTATTGATACCAATGAAAGTAGACCAAGTAGAACAAGAGGGTAGGGGTGATTTGAAGTTTGAATCAGTAGACCAAATCATCATTGACCAAATCAATAGCATTGAAAGCAATGCATTTGATAAACGAATACTCTTGGAAATTTATAACAATCTATGATAACGCTGAAGAATATCACCCTCCGTAATTTTTTATCAATCGGACAAGTAACACAAGCAGTCAACTTTGACAGACAGGAACTAACACTTATTCTAGGTGAGAATCTAGACTTAGGTGGTGATGGTGCTCGTAATGGTACGGGTAAAACATCATTGATTCAAGCATTGAGTTACGCATTGTTTGGTGTTCCTATTAACAGTATTCGTAAAGATAATCTAGTTAATCGTACCAATGGCAAAAACATGATGGTAACACTAGAGTTTAGTGTTAATGGCATTGATTATAAGATTGAACGTGGTCGTAAGCCCAACATCCTAAGATTCTATGTGAATAGTGATTTACAAAAAGGTTTGGATGATGCACAGGGTGAGAACAAAGAAACACAAGCTGCGATTGAAAAGGTGATTCACATGAGTAGTGATATGTTTAAGCATATCGTGGCGCTCAACACATATAGCGAACCATTTCTTGCTCTTAAAAATAATGAACAACGTGATATCATTGAACAACTATTGGGTATCACATTACTTTCAGAAAAAGCAGAAGTCATCAAAGGCTTAGTCAAAGACTCCAAAGATGATATTCAGCAAGAAGAATTCAAAGTAAAAGCAATTGAAGAAGCCAATAAGCGTGTAAAAGAACAAATTGATTCTACTAAACGTAGACAGAAATTATGGAAGATGAAGCACGATGAAGATTTAGAACGTCTTGCTATTGATTATCAAAGGTTAATTACTATTGACATAGCAGCGGAATTACAGGCTCACAAAGATTTAACAGCATACAATGAAAAGCGCAAGACTATTGATGACCTCAATAAACTAATTGCCCGTTGTGTAGCTGACGAAGCTAAAGAACAAAAATTAGTTAATAAACTAACAACAGAAATTAATGATTTGCGTGACCACAAATGTTATGCCTGTGGTCAAGAGTTCCATGATCAAAAGCATGAAAGTGTGTTGGATGAGAAGATAAAAGCATCACATGAAGCAGCGTTTCAAGTTTTAACTATCAATAAGCAATTCATGGAACATACTCAAGCATTAAAGGACTTGGGTGTGTTGGGCACAATGCCAATTACTCACTATGATACAGAAGCACAAGCAATCAAACATAGTAGCCAACTTGATAATCTTATTAAAGATATTGAAAGAAAGAGTGAAGAAATTGATCCATATGCTGAACAGATTACTGAGATGGAGAACCAAGCATTACAAGAGATTAACTTTGATAAGATTAATCAATTGACACGCACTATGGAACATCAGAAGTTCTTGCTTGATATATTAACTAGTAAGGATAGCTTTGTTCGTAAGAAGATTATTGACCAGAATCTATCATATTTGAATGGTAGATTGACACATTACTTAGATAAGATTGGATTACCTCATCAAGTAATATTTAAAAATGATTTACAAGTTGAGATTACGGAATTGGGTAGAGAACTTGATTTTGACAATCTTAGCAGAGGAGAACGCAATCGTTTGATTTTAGGATTGAGTTTTGCGTTCCGTGATGTTTGGGAGAACTTATATAGTCCAATCAATACATTGTTTATTGATGAATTGATTGATAGTGGGTTAGACACAATGGGTGTTGAAAATGCTATTGCTATTCTTAAAGAGATGAGCCGTCGTAGACAGAAGTCTATTTGGCTTGTCAGTCATAGAGAAGAATTAGCAGGACGAGTACCTAATGTGTTGAAAGTTGTGAAAGAAAATGGGTTTACGTCATACAACACAGCGGTAGATATAGAATAATTTGATAGCTGAAATACAGAGATAAGTATATGTCTATGCCAAGTCCACAGAAAAACAAAGGTTCAGGTTTTGAGCGAGAAATCGCTAAATATCTATCAGATAAGTATGGTGAAAGTTTCATTCGTGCGCCTGGATCTGGTGCTTATGTGGGCGGGAAAAATCAACACAGAACAGAAGTATTACACGAAGGACAGATTCGTTCGTTCAAGGGTGATATTGTGCCAGGACAATCATTTGCAAAAATGAATGTTGAGTGCAAGTTTTATGCTGATTTTCCTTTTCATTTATTACTTACAGGGGAATGTAAAGTAATAGATACATGGATCGGACAGCTTATGGATGTAGCTGATCCAGATGATGTAAACATTCTTTTTATGAAGTTTAATCGTAAGGGTCGTTATATTTGTGTACAAAGCAAATTAACATGGGTAGCCGATAATTTCACATATTATACATCTCAAAAACACGGAGACTGGATGATTTT
>Ga0214919_10011657_pt1 | contig 10941 bp, 13 predicted proteins | sample LL1503_MetaG_FD_177994 | JGI IMG/M metagenome (GOLD analysis project Ga0214919, IMG submission 177994) | Freshwater microbial communities from Lake Lanier, Atlanta, Georgia, United States - LL-1503 | ecosystem: Environmental > Aquatic > Freshwater > Lake | place: USA: Georgia | collected...
ACTCGCCCTCGGTTCCTTGAGCAACAATCTCGCCCATGAAGACAACTTGAGCGCCAATCTTGGTCAGAACATCTGACGGGTTGTACAGATTGTCGGCTTCGATCCCCGAGATTCCAGGCTTGGCAGAATTCTCGGCGCCTTTGACTCCTTCATATCCCGCGACCTCGCGATACTTCATGAAGTTCACCATGTAGATCGGACCGTCGTTCTCAGGTGTGCGACCAGCAAGGTCGAGGGCGTAATCAAAGTCGATTTTTCCGTAGCGCATTTCCTCAACTTAGCAACTCCATCATCATCAAGTGGCATTGGGAATGACACAATATAAAATTGGGTGCTACGGTGGCACAAGTTCGTATTTCGGAGGATCAATGTCCAATCAACTCATTCTTGACTCACTACAGCGCCGGATGAAAGCTCTCTTTAGCTTGTACGACGATGCCATTGACTCAATGGACCTTGAACACGTCAACCACTTTGAACGCGAAGGCGTCGTTCCCATCGCATTTTGCCTCTTCCATTACGCCAATGTGCACGATGCGTCCTTCATGCTTCTCTCGGGTCAACCGCCACTGTGGAACGACGAATGGCAAGCACGCGTGGGCCTAACAATCAACGACCATGGCAAGCATCGCACTGTGGACGAAATGGTCCACCAACGTATTGGCGACCTTGACGCATTCGCTGAGTACATGCGTGCGGTGTATGCCCGCACCTCGGCCTGGCTCGATCAACTTGACCCTGCCGAACTCGAACGTGTCGTCGTTCCCCGTCCCTTCCCTCCGCAAATCGCGACGACTTTCAGTGCTCGAGTAGCCGGTGAACAAGGTGTCACCGTATTAGACGGAGTTGAATGTTGGCTCTATCAACACGGCTTACGTCATATGGGTGAAATTGAAATGGCTCGAGGCCTCGTCGGTCTCGGCGGGATGACCTCGTAAACCGTTGGCGAGACGAACAAAGTATTCGGGTTCATTAACCCTTGTGGGTCAATCGCACCCTTGATCGCTTTCATCATGTCAATTTCAGCTTGAGACCGACTGAGCGATAACCACTTTTTCTTCGCACTACCGACGCCATGTTCAGCACTAATACTGCCCTTGAATTCTGCGACAACCTGAAGGACGATTTCATCAACAGCTTCATCGTTAGCGGTTGGGCCTAAAACATTGACATGCATATTGCCATCAGCGGCATGCCCAAAGATGTAAACCGACCATTCAACATTCACGTCTGAGACACGCCGGCGAACTGCATCAATAAACAGAGGTAAATCAGATACCGCAACTGTCACATCAAACTTGTGCGGCACTCCAATGGTTGAAATTGCTGCTGTATGTTCCTCGCGCAAACGCCACAACCTCGTACGACTTGATTCGTTGTCAGCGACGGCGCAGTAACCTCGAAATTGTGATCTTGTCAGAAATTGTTCAATATCGCTACTGAGATCAATATCAGACGAAAACTCCAAGAGCAAATAAGCGGGCGCCACAAAGGGAATCGAGACGTTAAACGCTGAAGCAACAAGGTTGGCGCCATCGAAAAAAAACATTTCAGCTGCGTCAAGACAATCAAACTGTTGGCGAATCCCGCGCACAACTTCAATTACCTCTTGAACTGAATCACATCCCAGCAAAACTGTGGTCCGCAGATTGTGCGACGGAACCAATCGCAGACGAGCTGCAGTCACAATTCCGAGAGTTCCTTCACTGCCACACAATAAAGATGCGATGTCGTAGCCGGTGTTGTCTTTTAGCAAACCAGCCATATGTTCAATCACATCACCATTTGGCAGCACTGCTTCAATGCCGACGATCTGATGCCGTGTTGAACCGAATCGTAAAACATTGATGCCCCCAGCATTCGTGGCAATCGTTCCGCCGACCGTCGCCGAACCGCGAGCACCAAAATCAACGGCGTATCGCAATCCGTGACTCTTAGCGGCTTCTTGCACCTGTTCAATCAGGACACCGGCACCCACAGAAATCTGCTGGCTCGCCGTATCGACGGGTCCGATCGAAGTCAGCCGGCGGCTCGAAACAATGATGTGACCCTCATGAGCCAATGTCCCCCCTACTAAACCCGTGTTGCCACCTTGAGGAACCACCGCCACATTGTGTTGCGAACACAAGAGCAATATTTTGCTGACTTCACTCGTGCTCGCTGGGCGTACGACCAAAGCAGGATTCCCAATGAAGCGACCCGTCCAATCGGTCCCGTAGCCCGCAAGATCGGTGGAGAGAACATGTGGAGTGCCGACTACTTGTTGAAGAGAATTGACGAAGTCTGCGCTCAGAACCTTCTCATGACCAATCACGTCATCAAGGTACCGCGAATTACCTCTTTCCAAGCCAATCGCAACGATCTATGCTCACCCAAGGGGAGGTGACGCCATGGGGGGCACACCGACAGTTTTAAGTGACATTTCCGCTGAATGGTTGAGCGAGGTTCTCAAAACTCGAGTCACTGGTTTCACTCTTCAAGTCATCGGAGCTGGTGAAGGATTCATGGGCCAACTTGCCCGTGTGTCACTTGTTGGCGACAACGTCCCAGCAAGCGTCATCGTCAAATTCCCGACGTCCGATCCTGGCGGTCAAGTGATGGGCGAAATGATGGGTGTCTGGAATCGTGAACATCGCTTCTACAACGAAGTCGCATCTCAAATTAAGGGAATCAAACTCGCGCGATGCCTGCACAGTTCAGTTGATCCATACGCTCTCGTTCTCGAAGACTTGAGTCCTGCTCATTCCGGCGATCAAGTTGCAGGACCAACCCCCGACCAAGCCCGAACGGCAATTGACGTTGCCGCAACTTTGCATAGTGCTTGGTTCGACAAACCTGAACTGCAGAATCTCGATTGGATGCCCAGTATCAGCGACCCAATGACGGCAACGATCGGAACTCTCTTCCCTGTTGGATGGCCGATGTTTCTTGAGCGATATCAAGATTCGTTGCCACGTCGAGTTTTGCAATGGTGCGAAACATTTGCGCCGATGATTGAAACATGGATGCAGAAGTATTTCGATTGGCCGTGCACGCTCACTCACGGAGACTTTCGCCTTGACAACATGTTCTTTCATGACGATGGCACGATGACTCTTATTGACTGGCAGTTGTCGATGCGTTCGCCGAGCACTACTGATCTCGTGTACTTCTTAGGCACAAATATGACGACCGAGATGCGCCGATCAATGCAGGATGAACTCATTCACCGTTATTGCGACAAGATGCGAGCTGGCGGTGTGCCCGATCAATGGGCCGACTACGACACCATCATGCAAGGTTATGCCGAAGGTGTTTTGTTTTATTGCACATCATTTGCCGCCAGCATTCTTTCGCTTGATACTGCAAACGAACGCGGCGCGGCGTTGATGGACTCGCTAGTCCGCCGAGCTTTCTCAGCAGCCGACGATCTAAACGCCGGTATACGCCTCGGAATTTGAGGCTTGACGTTTCACTCAACCTGACGAATCCAACAAATATCCACTGGCGGACGACCTTCGCTGATACCCCGGCGTTCGAAAACTGTTTCAATGCGCCATTCCGGTCGCGAAAACTCTGGTTCATCAAATGATTCATTTGCCGCGACAACAGAAACAGACTTACGCCAATAATCCTCAATGTCAGTCGCCAATCGTAAGACTCCACCTACTTTGAGGACGCGAGCACATTCTTGAACGACATCGGGTCGCAACAAGCGGCGACGTTGCTCTCGGGGCTTCGGCCATGGGTCTGGGAAGAAGACCCAAATTTCAGTCAGTGACGCATCTGCAAATCGTTGCAGCAAAACCAGAACATCACCTTCAACGACACGGGTGTTCTCTAATGAATGACTTTCAATACCTTGTAAAATTTTGGCGATACCGCGTGTATGGATATCGATCGCAATGAGATTGTGATCAAGGCGTGTTGGCCCAAATGACACCGCTAGGTCTCCCCGACCACATCCAATTTCTAAACAGACCGGGTTGTTGTTACCGAATACCTCGAACAGATCAAGCGTCGGGCCATGTTCTGCGATGCTCCAGTCATCCTTGAGACGTTCGTAGACCTTCGACAGCGCTGGACCGAGTTTGCGTCGACGTGGACGAAAGGTCCGTACGAGTCGGTTCTCTGAATCTCCACGTAACACGGCGCTGACGGTAACGCCGATTAGCCTCAAGCAGACGCAGATAGTTGAGTAGTTTTCGGAGCCTATTGTGACAATTCAAATGCAAGTAGTCCTTGCCGATTATGCGGTGACCCACGATGGCAAAGTCATGTTGGCTGGCGCAGGTTGGAGCCAAGTAGGTGCTGGGCCATTCACGAGTGCATTGGCCTTCATCGTCAAGGTTCCGTGGGACATGGCCAACCAACAAATCGCAATCCACGCCGAACTCGTTGATGAAGATGGTCGACCAGTGCTCGTCAACCAAGCCCCACTGGCGCTCGACATCGGTTTCAGCGTTGGTCGACCTGACGGGTTGCGTCCTGGAAGTGACATTGACCAGAACTTGGCAGTACAAATTCCGCCCATCGCGCTCGCTCCAGGGCGTAGTTACGAATGGCGCATTTCAGTTGACGGCGAACATCGCCAAGATTGGAATCGTGGCTTCTACGTGCGAACGAAAAAGAATTAGTCATCCGACAAAACCTAAGAACGCTGCAATCGAGTGACCGACCTAAATCATCACCAAACAATCTTTAACCTCGAAAATGAAAGGTGCGTTTCACATCAATTCGTGACGTCAAATTGAATCGAAGGTTCTAACACTTTGTTTCCTAGTTTGTCAGTTGCGCTCACCCACAATGTGTACACGCCCGCTGGCGAAGTTGGATCGATTTGCACAGATTGCGTCAATTCACATGTATCGCCCGCCGCGTTACAGTCTCGCGTGATCACCAATGTTGCATAATTCGCGTAAGACTTTTCGCTCGTGAGATTGTAAAAACCGGTTGGCCCTGCCACCCACATCACGGCTCCCTCAATGCCCGATGGATCAGCGAGGGTCCAATTAATGACCACGATTCCTCCCGGGGAGACAGTGTTTTCTACGCTGACATTCGTGTACAAAGGTGCTGACGTATCATCGTTACCTCCTTCAACGACAAACGTCGTATAAGAAATGTCTGAAGAATGACCAAGCATGTCAGACGCCCAGATTGACACTGAGTAAAACGTTGACACAGCATTTGACGGGATCCAGCAGGTGTATGACCATTCACCGTCTCGTGTCGTACCACTTTCAAGTGTGCCAAGTTCACCAAATCCACAAGAGGAGAAGATTCCGCTCGCCCAACCGACCCTCACCCCGGTCGCTGAAACAAGATCAGGGTCAGCGGCCCGCCACCTGAAAGTTAAAGAAGATCCAGCCTTTACAATTGCTGGGACCGCAATTTCAGAAATGACTGGTCCCACTCGACCAAATTCATCGGGTATCGAAGTGGTAGGAGTTGTCAATTCCGGAAAACTAGTTGGCTCGCCTAGTACTGGAATGGCATCGAACCTATTTTCACCGTTCAGAATTCTGTCGCTTTGCCCGAGTCCTACGTCAACGGCGTTACTTTCGTTCGGCGATCGATCGGTTTGACCAAGATCAACTCCATCACCATCATTTGAAGCTTCGCCGGTTTGATTGCCATTTTCCTGTACCACTGATTCCTCATCGACGATCAGCGCGTCATCGGAGGCCAACCGCACGGGAGTACGTGACTCTGTCGGATTATCCGACCTTGCCAAAACAGAGATACCAAAAGCACCGCTCGATATCACGATAAGACCAAGCCAAAAAGCCACGCGGTGAGGCAACTTCATCGTCGCGATAGGCACGTCACCTTGCAAGAGTTTCTTCTCGCGGTATTGAGTTCCTTGTCGTTGAAGGTGAGCAGCTGCACGGCGAAGTTTGCGTTGCAGGGCTACATCAGGCTGCGGGATTTCATTCATACGTACTTCTCTCTTTCTTAAGAAGGTTCAAACCCAACTATGGGCGAATTTTGGTTAGTCACGGCCAAACGTAAGCGAGCTAAACCACGATTCACATGATTATTCACAGCCGTTTGCTTGATGTCCAAAAGCTCGGCAACATCGGCATAGCTCCAACCAAAACCGTGCACTAGCAACACGCAAACCCTTTGATTGGCTGTGAGTGAAGCAAGTTCACGCAGTGATTCCTCAATTTCTCGATCTTCGAAACCAACGTCAGCAAGATGACCAGGGAAGGTGTTTCGCTTCAGCCAGCGCGAGTATCGCCGAGCCTTTGATTGGGACACTCGATATAGGTAACCCATCGGATTGGACATTTCCATCAATTCCGCAATGTGATTCCAGGCGTGCTCCTCAACCTCTGAGCAAATGTCACTTCCGACATCAACTCCCCATTTGGACCAAAGCACTGGCAACAATCGCGTTCGAACCTGTCCGATCAAGCCCTCAAAAGATTCGGGGAATAAGTCATGAGCATCTGGCTGCATCACTTCTAAAGACCCGCAAGACGACCAAAATCTTTCACCTGAAGAAATATAGATGAGTACGAGTTGTATGTTCGGAAGTGAAATACAAAAGACCCGACCACAAGGTCGGGTCTTTTACTGGAGCGGATGACGAGATTCGAACTCGCGACCCTCACCTTGGCAAGGTGATGCTCTACCAACTGAGCCACATCCGCAGGGTGTAAGAAGTTTACCTGCCGTTTCGCTACCGACAACCCCTCAGGACACTGGTTCAGGTGTTGGCGCTGTACTGCGACGATCCCATACCGTGCCTGCTAGTCCCGCAATGACCATCAATGCACCAGCGATCTGGACAAGACCAAGATGCTGGTCATAGATCAGCCAGCCACCTAAAACCGACACCACGGGACTTCCAAGTGTCAACAAAGAGGTCGTCGTTACCGGCAAGTGCCGACTCGCCCATGAAATGAGTCCATGTCCGACCCAACCAGGTAGAGCAACCATGGCCAATAAAAGTATCCAATCCCGTCCATTCACTTTCCAAGTGTCATCACCTAAAACGAGACACACTGGCGTGATTAAGAGACCGCCCACGATAAAAACTCCGGCAAGAAATGACCAGCCATCGATCCCTTCGTTACGACGACGCTTCAGAATCATGAAATACATCGTGAAACTCGTGACATTGATGGCGGCCCACATATCACCATGGAGCGAAGCCCCATCAGTACTTGATCCAGCCAAGATCACCATTGCCAATCCAGCGAAAGCAATTAAAGCGAACGGCAATCTTTTGAGATCACTGCGTTCACCAACGAGACGGTTCAACCCAAGCAGAATCAATGCTGGTGTCAGTGCGCCGATCAAAGTTGCATTGGCAATCGACGTGGCACGCACAGCCATGAACCCCATCACCATTGACGCGCCAAAGAAGCATCCAGGAACGAAACAAGCCTTCAATGATTTCCACGTGACCCCATTACCCCACCAGCGACTCGCCAAATACATTGCGGGAGCACCTAACCACATGCGAAACAACGCCGTCGTATATCCACCCACGCTCATGCTGCGAACCATGAGCGGCCCGATACCCCAAGCCAAAACCGCTAACAGAACAGCGGGGACCGCAATCTCGGCATGATTGTCTTCGCCGTGAGGCGAATTCACGAGTTTGGATTCGCCGGACGAAGATCAACTGTGAAAGTCAAAATTCCATCAACAATGCTGGGTTTCGATCCAGCGATTAACGCAAAATCTTGAAAGTCATTGTTGGCCTGCTCAATGAAGCGTTGACGTTCTTCACCTGCGACAGGGGGCAATGGACGTTGCTTCACGGCAGCTGCTCGCGCTCCGAATCGGGCAATCATTTCTTCAAGGTTGAGTTCTGCCATAACGACAAATTTAGTCGTGCTCTTCAGTCCAGAGTGAACATGCCTGCTTAAAAACCAAGCAGAGGGTCAATTGACACTGGGCCGTTCTTGGGCTCCTCGTTCAGAACCTCTAGAGCGATATCACGTTCGTCTTCAAGATCTTGATCAAAGATTTCTTGCTGCCGGGCCTTTTCTTCTGGCAGCGACCAATCGTCAACATCAGGCCACTCATCGTCATCCCAATCGATGTCGTTGCTCGCAACTTCTTGCACCACTTCCGCCGCAACCTCTAGAGGTTCATCTTCAAGGACGATCGGAGGCTCAATGACTGGGAGTTCTTCGATCATTGGTGACGAAACAAGCGACGGACGCAATTGATCAAGTCGGTGACGTTGTTCGATGGGTCCAAGTTCGGCAAACTTACGTGAACTCATTTCAACCAAAGGACCGAGAGCTTCAGGATCAGGACTGGTCTTACGCCAAAACCAAAAATTCAGCAATCCCAATCCGATTCCGATAGCGACCAACGAGAATGTCACAATCATGACAATCCGGGTACTGCCAGCATCGGACACTGTGGTGGTGTCTAAACCAAGCATTGAGGAAAAGTGAACAACAAGCATCGATGACAGTCTGTCTGAAAAAGTCCCCGAACCTACGGCATCTGGCTCAATTCTCTAATTCTGCACTAGATCACTTCTGATGAAAGGGACACCAATACGTCGTTCGGCCAGCGACGGTGTTTCGGACCAACTCGTGGGCATCGTACGGACAACGCGAGCCCGGTACTCGCAATTCGGCGGCTAGATCCCCCTTGTGACTGCCCCCACGCTCTAGAAGTTCAGGTAGGACGGCAACAACTGCGGTCATCATTTTGCGAATCATTGAACCCGACAAAGTTGAGATATCACGCCGGGGGTCAATGGAACTTCGACTCAGAATCTCATCGACCAACATGTTGCCCAATCCAGCGACAACATTTTGATTCAACAAGACTCCCTTGATTGGTCCTTTTGCAGGAAGTCTCGGTTGCACTTGTTCAAATAGTCCATCAGAAAATGCGTCTGGCCCAAGCGCGCTCGTATTCTGCGACATTCGCACTCGAGAGAATCTTCGCGGATCGGTGATTGCCAAGAATCCGTCATCGAATTCCATTCCAAAACGAATCCATCGATCGTTCGATGAGGCACCATACACAAGTTCATCAATAGGTGAACGCCCGTCAACGATGATGCGCCCAGCCATTCCGAAATGCAGATCAATTGACCCCTGGTCAAGGTGGATTGTCATCAACTTTCCATGTCGACTGACCTCTTGCACTCGCGAACCGACCAGCGATTGGATCTGCAATGCGTCCTTGACAACAATCTCATCATTCGCCTGAAAAGACCGCACCCGTCGTCCGACAACCGACTCGGCTGCCCGACGGTACATCTCAACTTCAAGGATCTCGGGCACACACTTAGTTTGGCGGATCTCGGCTCGTCAGGCGATATTTGTTCAACGAGATGCAAGACTTCACATGTGGAGATGTTGTTAGGGGTCATCGTTGTCGGATTTTGCGGGCTTTTAGCCTGGGCGGCCTTTCGCATCGAACCCCATTGGTGCAGCAAAGATGGACGTCGAATGATTGCTCGTGCGCAACAACTTCCTGAGCCTCATAAATCTGCACCCAGATGGAACGAAGTACGTGTCTTCGTGGATGAAAACACCGTCATCTTGCGGACCCGTGGAATGCGCACGACCGGACTACGCGGCGAATATCGAGTCGTTGGCAAAAGTCCAGAGCCGCCAAAGAAGCAAGAGATCTACGTTCTCCGCAGCGACAAAGAAGTCTTTATTCGAATACCAAGAGATAGCCGAGCAATTAAAACTTTTGAAGGATTACTCAACGGCGATAGTTAGTCAATCGAATCAATAAATCGTTGAACCGCTGGACCAACTTGATCGAGTTCAATCAAGAAGGCGTCGTGACCGTGTGGCGAATCAACTTCGACATATTCCGCACGTATTCCATTTGCCGCAACCATGTCACGAATTTGCAACTGCTGATACTCCGGGTACAAAAAGTCACTCCAAATACCCATCGTGAGTACCGGAGAAGCAATGCGGGCCACCGCAGACTCCAGAGTGTTTCGGCCCCGAGCGATGTCATGTAAGTCCATGGCTTTACCAATCGTCATGTAACTGTTCGCATCAAAGCGACTCACTAACTTGTCACCGTGATATTCGAGGTAACGCTCGACCTCAAATTTTCCATCGAGAGATTTTGACGTTGAATTTCCGCCCGTCATGTCACGACCAAAACGATCGGTAAAAACGTTGTCACTTCTGAACGTCACTTGAGCAACCATTCGCGCTGTGGACAGGCCTTCATGAGGACCATCACCAAGTGCAGCCTCGTAATAATCTCCGCCACGCCATTTCGGGTCATTGATAATCGCACGACGACCTATGGACCCCCAAGCGATTTGTTGAGCAGATGCCTGCGCACACGTGGCAATCGGAATGAGTGAACGTACCCGCTCGGGGAAAGTCACGGCCCATTCAAGAACTTGCATGCCGCCCATTGAGCCACCAATGACCGAATGCCAAACTGCGACTCCAAGATGATCGGCCAATCGAGCCTGCACTCGAACCATGTCGCGAATAGTGATGACTGGAAAACGTGAGCCGTATGGTTTGCCATCTTCAGGATGTAACGAAGCAGGCCCTGTTGAACCTTGGCAACCTCCCAGCACATTGGCACAGACAACGAACCACTGGTTGGTGTCGATTGCCAGCCCTGGACCAACTGCACTCTCCCACCATCCTGGGCCAACATGGCCATCTTCAGCACGGCCTGCGGCATGACTATCACCGGTCCAGGCATGACACAGCAAAATCGCATTCGATGCGTCCGAATTCAGTTGTCCCCAAGTTTCGTAGGCTGCCACGATTCCGGACAGCACACTGCCGTTATCGAGCGCGAGTCGTCGATCGGCGGGATAAGTAAAGAACTCTCGGTGACCGACAGGGTCGCCAACACGCCATGCGCAAGTCACCGGTAATGGTGTGCGTGATGCCATGATGAGCCCTTTCGTTCGCGTTGATATCGAGTACTAACGCTCATCATGGAAGTTTCGTTGCCAGCTATTGCTGACCA
>Ga0214919_10011658_pt1 | contig 10941 bp, 10 predicted proteins | sample LL1503_MetaG_FD_177994 | JGI IMG/M metagenome (GOLD analysis project Ga0214919, IMG submission 177994) | Freshwater microbial communities from Lake Lanier, Atlanta, Georgia, United States - LL-1503 | ecosystem: Environmental > Aquatic > Freshwater > Lake | place: USA: Georgia | collected...
ACGGTGATCCGACCAAATGAATTGGTGAAGATCCGCGAAATGGAATCACCGACAGTTCCGACTTTGGTCGTTGAAAATAACAACGGAGTGCCAGTGGTTCTCTTTGCTGGCGAAACGCTTGAAGGTGGACGCCAGCAGCGAGTTCTCAATCAGACTGTCGTGTTGCCACCCATGAGCGTGACCGAAATTCCGGTCTCGTGTGTTGAACAAGGCCGTTGGCACGGTGCCCAAGAATTTGGTGGTGTCGGACGTATGTCGCCAAGCAATGTGCGCCGCTCGGCTTCTCGAGGAATGCAACACGAAGTCTGGAACGAAGTGGAGCAACTTTTGCAGTCGCGCGCCATTCGATCAAACACGATGGCTCTCGGCGACTTCTTCGGTGATGTTGATGTTGAAGCTGATGCCAAGCGTCGCGAGAAAATCGCCAAAGTTGCGAGTTGGGGACCACTTGCTGGCCAAACTGGCATCGTCGTCACTCGCGGCAGTCAGATTCAGTCAGTTGATCTGTTTGGTTCGCAACAGTTCTTAGATGCAATGTGGCCCAAGATGATTGAGTCTGCATTGGGTGCCAATGTTGCGTCAACAGCAGTTCACAGCCGGCGTGATTCAGGTGATCGAGTTCTGAAGTTCTTGAGTCGCCTCAGCAAGACCATTGATGAAACTCCACGAACATCTTCCACGGGTCTCGGAGAACATCTGCGTATTGAAAATGCCACATTGACTGGTCAGGCCTTGCTGCTTGACGGTTCTTTGGTTCATGCGTCAGCGTTCCCCAGTGCAATCTGACCTGCCAACCGTCATGAACACACTGATTGACGTCACTGTTTCGTATCGACCGATTTCGGATACTGCCTTGTTGATTTGTGATGAATCACAAATCAACAAGGTATGTGGCCCAGCAGACATTGAAACCACTCAGCCCGATTTTGACAGTCGGATCGAACTACGTGTGATCGATGCAGACGAGCAAACTTACGATGACAATCGAATTGTGGTCGGATTGCAAATCATTGGCGCCAAGTCTCGACGTGATTCAGGACTTTTTGAATCTCAAGAACCCGGGCAGTTATTCCAATTGATTTCCCGGACAATCGACTCACTGGACGAATATGTGCAACCGCATGAAACGTGGGCGCAGCAATACGAGGTTCCAGTCACCGATTTGGTCATCCGGATTCCGTCGCAAAAATCTCTCTCAGCGTCGCTGGCTGATGTCAAAGCGGTTTCTGCTGCGCTTGATGACTTTGGAGTAGCCCATCAGTCAATGATGTTGCGGTCGGTGAATTTTTCCTGTGAGCCGAAGAAGCTATTGAGCAGTGAATTCCGAACCTTGTGGTCAAACCTTGCGCAAGAGGTCGATCAAGCACAGGGGCTTCAGCCGACAACGGCCGTGGTACGAACATTGAACGCGTTGAACCTGCACCAGGTTTTGCCCTCATCGATTAATGAGGCAACTCAAAGGTCGCTGATGCATATTTTGCAAGGGAGTCGCTGGAAAGGAATCGCGGAAACCCTTCGTGAGGCCACCAGCGCAATGAATCAGGTTGAACCGGCAGCATCCGATTCAGTCACCTGAACCGTGGGGTTTTCACTAACGGTGTACCTAGGCGGTTTTTTGCCATGCGAAAATAAGCCACAATTGGGGGATGGCCGTGAAAGCAAAAAATCCGCAAAAGGCTGCCCGCCGAGTTGATCCCCTTGAGCGGGTGTTGAATTTGTTCACGTTGCTTCACCGTTCAACGCGACCGTTATCGCGTGAGCAAATCGTGGCCGAAATGGCCAAGGGGATGACGCCCTATCCAGAGTCTGATGACGCACAGCGGCAACTCTTTGGTAGCGACAAGAACACCATTGTTCGTGATCTTGGAATTCAAGTTCGACAAACTGTTGCGCAAGGTGACGAAGCTGGTCAGACGAAATACTGGATCAGCGAAGAGGACATGTGTGTCCCCGAGCTTGACCTCACCAATGATGAGCTCTCAGTTTTGAGTCTGGCTTTGGCATCAATTCATCATTCGGTTCCCGAGGCCAGTGAGGCCATGATGAAACTTGAAGGGATGAATCCGCAGCGCTCTGCGGTGGACTTCAATGTGCAAGTACCGCTCATCGTGGTGCGACTGACTGAGATGATCCAACGGCGCCAGATTGCCCACCTCGAGATCAATGGAACGTCAGTCGTGGTTGATCCTTCGCGCCTCCTGTTCGACAAGGGAACCTGGTACCTCATTGCTGTTGTTGATGGCGAGAAGCGTTTGCGGGCGATCAAATGCGCGCACATCAGTCCAGACTTTTCCATTGTTGAAGGTGAAGCGAGTTCAACAAAGAAGAATTTGAGCAATCGAGAATTGCGTAAACTGGTACACAACGTTGAGGATGATGACGTTGAAGCGCAGGTGCTTGTTGATGGACATGTCGCCGGCATTTCATGGTGGGATAGTCGAGTTCGTGAAACCGAGGCCTTGCCCGATGGAAAACTGCGAATCACGGTTCAGGTAGATGACCCAGCGCGTTTGCGGGGATGGGTTTTAGGTTTCGGCACCCACGCAGTCATTGAATCTCCAACTTCGCTTCGTGACGATTTTGTGAAGTGGCTTGAACAACTCGAACAAGTACCCGAATCAATTCCTTCGGCACCAGATATGCCAACGGCGCCAACAAATCGACCAGGGCCTCGTCCGTTGGGCGAACGACTACAACGGCTCTTATCAATTTTGCCATGGCTGCGACTGCGCGGCTCGATCACTGTTGACGAACTGGCTCGCATGCTCGGAATCTCAGTGGCGCACCTCATCAAGGATCTTGAGTATGCGTCAATGTGTGGTGTGCCTCCGTACACCCACGATGCCCTCTTTGATTTCTCGGTCGTTGATGGAGAAGTTCTCTTCCATGGTGACGTACCAATGTTTGGTCCATTGCGGCGCACCAAAGCTTTGATGACCCGTGCAGTCAAATTGACACCACGTCAAGCAACCGCAGTTGCGGTTGCGTTGGCAAGTCATGATGCCGTCGTAGGTGACCTCACCATGCGTAATGAAGCAGTGACGTCGTTGCGTCAGAAGATTGAAGCAGCGGTTGGCGACTTGCCAATACAAGTGCGTCTCGAAGATGCCCCGTTACTACAAGAAGTGAGTCAAGCAATTCGACAGGCCCGACAGATTCACGTCACATATGTAAATGGCGAAGAAGAAGTCACCAAACGCGTGTTGAACCCGTTACTGATTTTTGTTGACCGAGGCGAGTCGTATTTGATCGCTGATGATGTTTTAACGGGCGTCGATGAGAAAATCTTTCGGATCGACCGACTCATTGAATGCCTAACAACTGAGAACACATTTGAGCCTCGGGCCGTTGAATTCACCGAGTGGAAGTTTCGAGGCCCCGTTGAACCTGCGGTCCTGTATGTCGCACCGGGCAACGATTGGTTGCTAGATCGCATTGCGATCAAGTCTCATGTGATTAATGAAGATGGTTCAATGTTTCTGTGGGTCGACGTTGCGAGCCAGCCCTGGCTGGCACGGTTGTTGCTGCGGTGCGGCCCGACTTCATGCGTGGTGAGTCCGGCGAATTTACAGAGTGTTGTGGCTGAACGAGCTCGGGAAATTCGTCAGCAGTACACATGATTGTGGGCATGTGGCGAGTGTCAGGTACGTATATGTTGCCTGACCCCCATGTCAAGGTGGCAACATGGAGATTGTGAAGGCACTTCTAACGTTACGGTATCGGCCTTTGTCGGACACCGTGATCGCGTCTGTTGATGCGTTAGAAGCAGAATCTCAAGATGAGTCGGTAGTTCCCGATCTCAACGCAGGAGTTGTGCGCGAGCGCTTAGACGCCGACACAACCGCCGAATGGATTTCTTTCAAGAACTCACAGATTCTTGTTGGGCTTCAGCAAATGCATGCATCAGTCCGTTCGTATGTTGACGGCATGCCACCGGTGATTGCCCAGTTTGTCACCGATCTGATCGAACTGGCTCGTGACAATCAAGCTGCCCCCGAGTCAACAAGTTCGCTTTTGAAGACCCATGAGTTAACTCGTCGGGTCGACGTCTCAATGTTGTTGAGGCCAGTACAAGTGCAACCAAAGCGTCGTGCGTCTCGTGCAACCTCGAAGGGTGTTGAGGCAGCGCTTCATCAGGTGATTGAAAACTACGAGAATCTGCCGCGTCCCAGCATTGATGAGAAGTCGGTTGCGAGTGCGTTACGCGACCTGGCGATGTCAATCAGTGATGGTGAAGGACTCACTAGCGAACGAACAGTTGATGCGACGTTCAACACCATTTCAAAGTCCGGAATGCGAAGCCAGCGCAAGAAGACTGAACTCCTTGCGCTGGTCAACGACCTGCGTGATCAACGAACGTGGCAAAGCGCTATCGATAAAGCCCTGACAACTCCCGAATTGGTCAGCAATTCAGAGTCAGACGCTGAACTCAACGACGCCGATTGACGTTCCATTCGTCCTTGAGAAAATTTAAGAACGTTTCATTCCAGGTGGCGTAGTGCGGCCAACGTTGAGCAACCCAAGTATCGGCTTCTTCATCATCAAAGTCGTATTGCCGCATGGCCCAAGCTTTCAGAATGAGCCCAGTGCGGCTACGACCCCCATGACAATGCACAAGAACTTGGTGACCTTCGGCAAGAAGAGCTTCCATGCTGTCGACTGCATCACGCACCAAGGTCAACAAATCTAGGTTGGCGTCACCTTCGTTGTCACGAATGTAAAACTCACGTCGAATTGGATGGTGTGCCAATTCGCCGCCGGTCAAACACAACGACACTGTCGCAAATGATGAGTCACTCAACAATGCTCCTCCAAGATCAGTTGCATAGACCGCAAAGTTTTCGTCGACTTTCTGCGGTGCTTTTGGTTCTTCACGCGTTGTGAGAACAGCTTCCTTCGAACCGATCAACTTTCGAGCAATGTTTTGTAATCCGAGAAAGTCGTATGTCTTTCGACCATCGGGAGTATTGATTGATCCGTTGATGTAGGTCATCCAACGACTGGGAATTCCTTGGATTCCGTATGTCGCTCCAGCCAAGGCCCCGGCGACGCACGCAACGGTGTCGGTGTCGCCTCCCAAATCGATTGCTGCTGTCACGACATCGGAATAGTTGGAATGATTGCGGACTGCCCACACTGCCTCGGCCAGACAAGTCCACACTGATCCGTTGCTCGGTTCATCGTGATTCCCTGGTGCCCAATCAGGACTGAGAATTTCGCTGAAACGGATGCGCTGATCATTGGGAAGATAGGACAGAACATCATCAATCTGTTTGATTGCATCGCCACCCAAAATGGCGCGACGACATAGTTCGGTCCCAATGGCTGCGCCCCATCCCGCGGCTGGGTCAAAGTGGGTTATAGATGCTTGGGTGCGAGCAGCTGTCATGACTTCTTCGGTGCTGTGGCCAAGGTAAGCCAAGGCGATCGCCCACGTTCGCATGAGTGCTCCGTTGCTAGCTGATCGACCCGGATGGGCAGCATCATTGCGCGCCGCTTCAAAACGATCACTGGCTGACAGGGCGCGCGATGTTGCAATGCCGACATCAGTTGCGCCGTCACGCCAAGCCACAAAACGCGTCCACAAGTCGTCAAGATCGAGACTGCCCTGAGCGAGAAGTGATTCGGCCAAAGCCAAAGTCATTTGAGTGTCATCAGTGAATTCGCCTGGTGCCCATCCAAAAGAACCGCCGCCAACCATTTCACCAATTCCGTCAAAGACAGGCTGGGGGAATTGGGCCGAATATTGGTTGGCGGGGCCAAATTCAAACGGCGCACCGAGTGCGTCGCCGACGGCCGAACCTAGAAGTGCGCCTAAGGCACGTTGCAAAATGTCGGGCGAGACTAGGCGGTTGGTAAATGGGATGGGACCGGAATACTGGTCGTGAAGGGTGGTTGTTTCGGGGTTCGAGTTCATGGCGGCTCCTCTAGTTGGTGGTGAATTGGTGACAGGGACCTAACGATTCACCTTGTCGAAAATGTGCGTTGTCGAGTTTTAAAACTCAAGGAGCGGCCACGAAATGAATTTTTAGGGAGATTTTCGCTGGTTTTTCCACAAATGGAGACAAAACTGTGGCCGGCCGACGGTCAAGAAAAACTCCGATCAGCCCCGAGATACTGAGGACTTTCACTAACAGTATGAAAAAATAGTGTGGTTTATTAGGTCAGATTGGGTGAACTCTGAGACACCAATGGGGCAAACTGCTCAAGTGATTAATTCATCTGTTGACAGCGGGGTCATAGGTTCAAATCCTGATGATGACCGCGAATCGTCAGCAGACACTGAGGATTTCCCTCCCGATCAAGCGTGGACTCGTCGATCGTTTTGGGTGAAAACCTTGCAAGATGCTCGCCGGCGCAAGACCTGGGTTCGAGTGAACCGTTTGTATACAGAAAAAACGGCGGCACAAGTGGCGAGCGATTTGCGGGCGGCCCATCATCGAGATACCAAAAAGCTTCGAGTCAAGGGGATCTTGCCCGGCGACAAGTGGGACACCCGATGGAATTCTTCACCCGAGGGGCCAGAAGGTCAGTACTCAATCTGGATTCGGTTTATCGGCGAAGACAAGTAAGCCGTGGTCAGCTAGTTCAACTGTTGATGCAGATTCCAGTTCATTTTCTCGCCGCCGTAACGCACCCAGACTTCACAATCTCCGGGAGCGCCATTGGTTGTCGGTTCCCATTTGGCCTCCCACACTTCGGCACTTCGAAAACCGCGGACACGCTGGTCTTGTGTACGACGTAGATGTGATCGGCGAATGTCGCTGGCAATCTGCGAGGCCGACTTGCGGGTGTACAACTTAGGAATTCGAAACCATTCACCCGACATCCGGGCTTGATCAAAAGATCGTTGCCAGAAAGAACGACGCTTTTCGCGACGACGGGTTGACGAAGTTGATATGGCTGTGGAAGCAAGAGTGATTGTCATACCTACCAAACGACACCGCTCACCTCATTTGTGCGATTCTCAAAAACTTTTTTCGCGAGATTGTCACCAACGCTCGAACGACCAGCTTTCAGGCTGGCCATTTTTGTAGGGCATCACGCCATGGAACGTGCGTGGATCATTGTCAAAAACGAGGGGCAAGAAAAATCGGTCACCCTCCCACATCGGAAGTTGTGCAGCATCACGTTCGGCTTCATCATCGCTGCAAGCTTGAAGCACCCGCGAGATTGAAATCCACGCCAAGTCACCTTCAACATTGGTTGATACGGGATCGCCAGTCCACCCATCAATGATGAACATCGGTGATAACCAATCTTCTCCATTTGGCCCGAAACCTGGCCACGAGACCGTGCCGCGTAACCGCATGGACGTCACTTCGATGTTGGCCTCCTCACGAATTTCTCGACGCATTCCAGACGCCAGATCTTCGTTGGTTTCAAGCTTGCCGCCGAGTCCATTCCATTTGCCGAGATGTTCATCATTGGCCCGCTTATTGCGATGGACTAACAACACTTCATTGGTCTCACGATTCACGATGTATCCGAGAGTTCCCAAAATCGGCGTATAAGGCATGTCTCACTTGTATCAGAGATTGATAGGGCAGACTGTTGCTATGGGTTTGAAGGGAAATATGAGTTTGAAAGACGACTTCGCCCGAGACGGGGCCATTGTGCTGCGCGGTGTCGTCTCGCCACATGAACTTTCTTTATTGACTACTGGTATCGATGAAGTTGTTCGTCACCCAAGCCCACGAGCGAAAATTGCGAGTACTCGTGACGACCCGGGGTTTTTCATTGAAGATTTCAGTACGTGGCGCGATCATCCTGAGTTTGCTGAATTTGTGATGCATACAAAGTTGTCGAAAATCGCTGCCGAATTAACTGGGTCCACTACGATTCGGATGTATCACGATCATGTTTTGGTGAAAGAACCTGGGACGCGTCAACGCACTCCTTGGCATCAAGATCAACCGTATTACGACGTCGAAGGTCAACAAAATGTGAGTTTTTGGATTCCTGTTGATCCGGTTGCTCAAAAGGATTGTCTTGAGTTGATCGCTGGAACGCATCGGGGTCCGTGGTTAATGCCGAGATCATTTCTTGATCACCAAGCGAAGTGGTTTCCCGAAGGTTCACTTGAAGAAATGCCCGACTTTGAAAATCATCGCGAGGATTATCCGATTGTGTCGTGGGATCTCGAACCTGGCGATGTGATTGCATTTCATATGTTGACGGTGCACGGGGCCCCAGGAGTTTCGGGTACGAATCGTCGCCGAGTGTTTAGTTTACGAGTTCTTGGTGATGACATGGTCTACGCGCCACGCAACTGGGTGACGTCACCAGATATGAGCGCAGTGATGAGCGCCGAAGAAGATCGGCGTGTCGCTGGTCAACCGCTTACGGGAGACTGGTTCCCACAGTTGTGGTTGCGGGCTTAAGGACTGAAAACTTCTGAGTCTGAGAACCCAAGAGTTACTTATTCAACTCAGAGAATTAACTATGAAATGGTCAGTTCTCTTGTTGCAGCGTTGAGGTTGAGTTTCCATCCGCCTTCGTGAGCGGCGTGGTGATGCCTCGAACACAGTGGGACCATGTTGTTGAGATCGGTCGCACCACCATTTTCCCAATAATCAATGTGGTGCACGTTGCAGTGATCGAAAATGACTTCACAATCTGGGATTGCACACGTTGGATAGATCGCTTCGAGTGCTCGTCGTTGGTGAATGGTCGCTAATCGTTTTGATCGGCCGACATCGATCGGGACTGATTGGCCATCAAGGACAATCGGCAAGATTTCTGCTTCGCAAGCCAATCGACGTACCGTTTCGACAGGGAGATCGGCTCCGAGTGCGGTTCGGCAGGTGCCACCAGTACGCAAACCGCTCTTCAACGTCTCAAGATCGACATGAACGACGATCTCAGCGCGAGTCGGCATGTCTGACGCCGTGTCGATGGCGCCATTGACGAGAGCAATCAATGCTTGGGCTTGACGGTGATCGTTCGGTTCGATCCATGACATCACGTCAACCGGAACTTCTTTGTCTCCCGAATGGAACATGGATTCGACGAGGCGACCGATCTTTGATTTCAAGATTGATGCGCTGATCGGGTCGAATTTTCCGCTCACCGACAAACAGCCGTCGGCTTCGTTGCGCATCTTGAAAAACGTTTCGCGCTTTTGACGCTCAAAGGTAGACAGACCGTCGTCAGTGACCACCGATTTGGCGGTCTCGGTCACCAAGTGACTGAATTCAGACGCAGTCATGGTGGTTGATGCTTCAACAAGCTCAGGTAAGTGAGCCATGAATGCTTCTCGTTCAGCACCAGCGATCTTCAAACCACGACCTAACGCATCAACATGAGCGGCTGTCGTGTCGCCAGCGGCTAACACCGAAGCCATTTCTGGTGCGACCTCAGTGACAAGGCCACGGGAAACAACTTCTCGAGCTTCACGCGACGTGAGACCACCATGGGCGACAAGTTCACGCTCAGGAATCACAAAGGTTGGTGCGACCGGGTCGTGCATCAACGAAATCATGCGCGCGTTCGCCTCAAGCATTTGCGCATCAAGTTTGGCTTGACGCACCCGAAGATCAGCCATAAAGGTGCGAAGTTCGACGATGTTCATGTCGCTGATCGCGACAGCTTTGTGACCTAACGCTGGCCCACTCCACTCGAACACAAACTTCAAAACAACCCCAATTTCATTGACTTTTTAGAGACTTTTACGCTACGAACGTATGTTCTAAAGATACAAGAGGGGTGTTACAAAGTCAACGCAGAAAACAAAAATTTCGAAAACTTTTTAGACGAAATTGAAAATCAGACTTCTTAAATTACATCAAGAACATTGGAGATTTTCTCAATCCTGATTACGGTATTCTTCAAAAGATCAATCGGCGACGGTTGTGGTGACATCGTTTGCACGTTCGCCAAGGTCGATGTACAACGCCACGCGATCTTCGATAATTGGATACTCACCATTTGTCGGCGGGGCAAGATCATCAATCGAAATCGTGCGACCATCGCAATCAGTAAATGTGTCAGTGCCAACAATTTGTTCGATGGCACACGTGACATCGCGGTCAGCAGGAAACGCGTAGTACACAACCCAACCGCGTTCAGAGTCGGTGCCGTTGTGATCAAGAACAATGGTGCGTTCACCCGACGTGGTTCCGAGACCCGGGAATAACACTGGCCCGTTTGCATCAATTGACTTGGCCCATTGATCAACGTTGCCGACAGGGAGTCGGTCGGGAGTGAATGTTGTGGTCTGAGCTTGTTCGCCGGCCATCAGCGCTGCGATTCCCCACATGATGAGACCAAGCACTGCGAAAAATCCAAGTCCGGCGAGTACGGGTGCAACCGCACGGCTGATGGGAGAGCGAAATTCGGGGAGCGCCACGTCGTGAGTCTGCCCAGCATGAGACCGATTTTTAAAGTCCTTCGGGAAATATTTCGAGATTTCTCCAAAAAGTTTCCAAGTTTTTGTCAGGACCCACCGAGTCGTTGCTCTTGCACCCCGACAGCGCAACGGGCGCTGACAACGAAAGGTCCGCCATGAAAATCAACAACTTGTTCGCAAAAGGTTTAGTCATCACCGCAATTGCATCCACACTGGCCATCGGTGCCGGCGTGGCCGGCGCATCGGCGAGCGATGGAGAACACGAACGCAATACCTCGAGCTCGGAGCATCAACACGGTTCGGATCACGGCCATGAGGATGATGACGAAGACGAAAATGGTCGTGGTCACGAGACTCACGGCCAGGGCTGGGGATACGGCCACGGCACTGGTGAGGACAACTGCGACGATGATGCCAGCAAAGATTCAAGCGATGACGATGTGAACGAAGACGATTTGAACGATGACGATTCGGCCCCCGATGTGACGCTGCCGGTTGTTGATGTTCCTGTGGCGGATGAACCCGTTGCCGATGTTCCCGTGGATTCAACTCCTGATACCACTGCGCCTGACACAAGTGCTCCCGACACG
>Ga0214919_10011659_pt1 | contig 10941 bp, 10 predicted proteins | sample LL1503_MetaG_FD_177994 | JGI IMG/M metagenome (GOLD analysis project Ga0214919, IMG submission 177994) | Freshwater microbial communities from Lake Lanier, Atlanta, Georgia, United States - LL-1503 | ecosystem: Environmental > Aquatic > Freshwater > Lake | place: USA: Georgia | collected...
GCCTCCCACCGACAGCGTGGCGTCGCACGCGCCCAAAGAAATCTCACGAACTCGCGATGAAATGTGCTAAATGTCCGTTTCGATCGCTTTGAGAGATGAGAATCACCCGAGAAAAGCCGGCGAATCCTCCCGTTACCCTTGAATGCACCCGCTCACTGCCCGACAATTGAAAAGTCTGAGACGCACCTTCCCCGCACACCACTGTGCGCCATGAGTTCGCCGATGATGGAATACCCCGGAGGAAGAGCGTGTTTCTTCAACGGGGTTCGTGAGATGACCACCACCATGTGGGATCTTTAGCGGCGCTAAGAGCGCCAGATAGTGAGCGGTTGGCGATGGATTGGCGACACGATTCGGCTTGCCGGGATGAAGATCCTGAGCTCTTCTTTCCGATCGGCAATACCGGTCCCGCCTTAGCCCAAATTGAAGAAGCTAAAGCAGTGTGCGCTCGCTGCCCCGTCCAAGCTCCCTGCCTGCAATGGGCATTAGAGAGCGGACAGGATGCTGGCGTCTGGGGGGGACTTTCTGAAGATGAGCGTCGCGCGCTGAAGCGTCGAGCGGCCCGCAACCGCGCGCGTACAGCGTAATTTTCAGCCATTTCACAGTTTCTTTCGGCAGGATCACTTTCATCTTCTGAAGATTCGTACGAAAGGCCTCGCAAATGCAGATCAATATTGACAAGAAGTCCGGAATATTGCTCGCCGTAATTGCAATTTTACTAGCAGTCATTGGAGCAATTCTCATTGATCAACGCACGCAGCCACAAGACCGTGGGAGAGTACACCACAATGGTCACGATGACGTGATGTCAATGAATTCTACTCAATCAAATAATGCCTCTGCGTTTCAAGGCAACGATATTATGTTTGCACAAATGATGATCCCTCACCATGAGCAAGCGGTAGAGTTATCAAATCTTGCATTGCTTACCAGTAAAAATACAGAGATACTTGCACTTGCTGAATCGATCCGAGACGCACAATCTCCGGAGATCATGCAGATGAAGAGTTGGCTTACTTTAGCTAACGCTCCCACCGAGATGGGTCATACCATGAGTGAAGGAATGGGAGGCATGCTCTCCGAAACCGAACTTGCTAATCTCAAGAAAGCAACTGGCAATATCTTTGACAAACTTTTCCTCACCGGCATGATTGCTCATCATGAAGGAGCAATTCATATGACAATGATGATCAGAGATAGCGCGAACGTCGAGGTAAAGAACCTTGGAGAGAAGATTGTGGCTTCTCAAAGTTCTCAAATCACTCAGATGCAGAAAATGCTTGCAAATCTCAAATAACTTGCGAAAAACTTCTTCAGAGTGGGATGTACAAAAGCGCATCTGTTCCTTGACCGGTTCTCACCTTCAAGGTAATCGAACCTTGCAACTCATTCTCGGTGAGCGTCTTCACGATCTGCAAACCTAAGTGAGTTGACGAAGCGAGATCAAAATCTGCAGGGAGACCAACTCCATCGTCAGAGACCTGAATCTCGAGAGAGTTCTCCTCGCGGGCCACCGTCACTGTTAAAGTTTCGCCGCTTGAAGCGAGCCCATGCTCTAACGCATTTTGGAAGAGTTCGGCTAATACCATCGCGAGGGGAGTTGCTCGGTGAGGCGGGAGATGTCCAGCATTTCCGGAACGTACTACGGAGATACGTTTGCTCGTGGGAGAGACATCTACAACAAGTGCCATCAAGCGATCAATAATGAGATCGATATCTACATTCTCATCCGTCTGTGCGCCGTTGGACAAGGTCTCGTGTACAACAGCAATTGCAGCTACGCGACGCACCGCTTCGTTGAGTGCCGCGCGACCAGCCGGATCTTCTAATCGTCTGGCTTGCAGACGGAGAAGTGCCGAGACTGTTTGTAGATTGTTCTTTACTCGGTGATGGATTTCCCGGATAGTGACATCTTTGCTGAGGAGTTCGCGTTCTCTTCGTCTAATTTCACTGACGTCGTGAAGCAATACAAGAGCACCCAATTTCTGATGCTCGCGAGAAAGAGAAATTACGCGCACATCAAGGATCGACCCGCGGCGCTCAATCTCTGTTTCGCGATGTGACCTTCCCTGAAATAGCGGAATAAGAGATTCATCAACTGGTGTGCGTGCACCAAACTTCAAAGCCTCTGTAACGACAACTCCGAGATCTTGATCCTCAATACTTGATTGAATACCGAATCTACGCAGCGCTGAAAGCGCGTTAGGGCTGGCAAAACTAACTTTGCCGTGGGCGTCAACCCGGATCAGGCCATCACCTACACGAACATTTCCGGTGGCGTTTGCAATCGGATAGAGACCTTCAACCATCATCTCGGCAAGATCATTGCTCGATTCAAGATATATCTCTTCGAGACGACCAGCAGTTCGTTGATTATTCGCATTTGTGTGGCGACTTACTAATGCAATGACTCTATTGTTATGTCGAACTGGAATGACTTCATCCCGAATTGAGAATCCATCACGAATGACCGCTGCGCGAGAGCGCATGATTTTCTCTTCGCTGAGCGCACTATCAAGATCGGCGCGCGTCCCCCAGGCTGCTTGCGTGCCTACTAGATCATTGGGCAGCACGGTAGGGCCGGTGGTAGGGCGCATCTGGGCAACCACCATGTGTCCAGAAGGCCAACTATTGGCATCAGCTCGCAAAGGTACCCATAAGAGTAAGTCAGCAAAGGAGAGGTCAGCTAAAAGTTGCCAATCAGCAATCAACGAATGGAGCGTGATCAGATCTTCTGAAGTGAGCGCCGATTTCCCACCTACCAACTCATCTAACGTCGGCATCTATTTATCCACTTGCAGAACGAATTCAATCTCAGTTGGTCCAAACCAGAGAAGTTCATGCCCTTCAACTTGGCTCACCACGAATTGTGCTTCGCCATCACCTGCCAAGGACCGATCCATCAGAGCAGCTGCACTCTTCACATCTGCAAGCGCGTCGTCCCCATCGATTAATGCAGACTGCAACTCTGCAAAATTCAACTCGCCATTGATGGTTATTCCACCGCGCGGCTCCACTTCGTCGCCCGTGAGAGATTCTGGAACATCAAAAGCGAGAACAACGCGGCGAAAAGTGGGATCTATACTCTCTCGAGAGATAAGAAAGAGTGACTCTTTGGCAGCGATACTCGCTGCTACATACTCAAGCTCTTCTTCCTCGCCTTGCTCGTACCACTCGGTAAGCGCCTCAGTTACGGCGTAAGCACGCTCCACTGAAAACGTACCGGCCGCCAACCACTCTGTGGCGAGAGCAAAGGTGCTCGGAACATAGATCCGCATAGGACTATTCTCTCATTAGGTGAGCGAGCAACCAAAGAGGGCTTCGAGCTCCAGCAGGGTGCTGTCATATTCAGTGTGATGGACCGCCACGAGACCGACGGCTCGAGCTCCTTCAATATTCTTCATGAGGTCATCTACGAAGACCGCTTCAGAAGGTTCGACCTGAAGTAAGCCGAGTGTGTATGTGAAGATTTCTGGCTCGGGTTTGCGCATGCCCACTTCTCCAGAGATGACCACGTGATCAAACATGCCATCCCACAGATCCCGCGGGTACGTGTTGCCCCACGAATTGGAGAGGAGCGCGGTTGCTATCCCCTTTTCACGAGCCCTGCGCACGAGAGCATTCATATTCGGGGCATGCTCGATGTAGGAAAACATACGCTCTAACATTCCTGCCGAATTAAGAGGTTGGCCATCTACTCGCTTGAGTTTGGCTCCTAACATCTCTTCGAAGTCTGGATTTGATACTTCGCCCCGCTCTAATGCATGAATGGGGTTAAGAGCATCGTATGTATTTTGACCTAACAATTCCTTGAGCACCATGAGGTAATGGTCGTGATCAACGCCTTCGTCGTGCGCCCATCGTTCAAAAGGTTCGCGTAGAGCGTTTGTGAGAACCCCGCCCCAGTCCACGATAAGTGCGCGCATCACCTGAATGTATCTCAGTTTGCTCCGCAAAATCTCGTTGTAGCGTTGCGCCAATCTGCAGAATGGCATCTCGGTAGGGTGAACGTCGGTGACGCTCCCCGACCAAACCTTTACCTCTTTCCACATCGGCAATCTCTTTAGCCGCATCGGGGATCGTTAAAGGCGAGAATCCACGTGATTGCAAGAGATCCAGATTGGCACTCTTTCCAGCGCTTCGATTAATACATAAATGAACATCTATGTTGGGAACGCGCTCTTGAAAGAGGTTGAGTAAATCGAGTGCTTGCATTACCCCCTTGGGAGAATCCTCCAGGAGAAGGAGTAGCGCGTCGACAGAGTCAACGGCATCGAAGTACCGACGAGAGCGAATTCGTCGCTCGTTGGGGTGAAATGGACGACTGGGGCCAAGGTCGATCAGATTGAATGCAAAAGCCGCTCGTAGATCTTCGCAAAGATCGGCTGCATGCCCATCGCCGTATTTAAGTAGGTGTGCACCTGGAAATACTTCTTGCTCTTCCCATGGGCGCCCATCAAGATGCGAGAGATTGCTGGCAACATTGAGAAGGCGGTGCGCCCCGATATCTGCAGGATCAAGCGCCCCAAATGAGATAGCTCCCCCAGATCCTCCCATGTCGGCGAAGAGATGAAGTCCCGTCATCGTCCTTCCAAGATTGGGCAACACACTCGTTATTCCAATGCACTTTCCTTGACTATCCCTGCTCTGCAACGCAAGAAGACCACTCCTCAATTGTCGGTGATCTGAGTAGGAGATCTGTACAAAGTTGCGATGAAAAGGCGGAGCATAGAGCGATCGCTGATCGCCTTGGTGAGCAATGCTCACGATTCTGAGTCCGTTCATTTCTGAGACATCTATCGGTGGAGGTAGAAGATCAGTAAGGAAATAGGTAACACCGAATCGAGTTGCCGAACGTAAACCATCGGCGTAAGAGGAGGCGCGATCACGCAATTGCCAACCCATCTCGAAGCACGTTTCTAGGACGACTTCTTCAACACTTGCGCCTTGTAATGCCACTACATATTGCACACTCACTTTGGATACCCCACTACATCAAGATGACCGCGCTGGGCAGCTTCGACGATGGAACTCACTTGTTGGTCGAGCACCGATAGGGCAACACCGGTATGTACTCCCTGAATATTGGTCCCTTCTACGACGAGTGCTTCAGCAACTCGTTCTGGAGCTCCCAGAATGTCATTCTGCGAACCCACCGGGGTTACATACAGATCTATCTTCTCTCCGCGGACGAGATGAGCGGGAAGGTGGTTCTCCTCAACGCTGATAGAGACAATTCTTCGAATTGCGTTGTCGTCACTCTTATTTACAGAGCGGGCCGAGAGGATTTCTCCGGCAAAGAGATCTTGAAGGGCAATCCAATTTTTTGGGTCGGTCCTGGCATCTAAATAATGCGCTGCCTGTGCATTGAGGGTCACCGAACTCTTACTGAGATCTTCAGCGCGGAGAGACGTCCCGGCCGCCAAGTCGTGGGTAAGCGTCCACACGGTGACGCGGTGTTCCACACGTTGAATCACTACTAAGGCGATCAGAAGGAGGGCAATCGAGATCATTGCTGAGCGCAGCGCAAAGAGCGAGGGGCGAGGGAGCGAGCTAATTTTCATGCCCGCAGATTTCTGCATCTCCCCTGCTGGCTCAGAGCGATATCCACCGCCCAAGAAAAGGGTGGAGAGGAGGTGAGCCAAAGAGCGGATATTGAAGAAGATCGAGTTACCGGAGCCTGGGAAGACCACCAAAGAGAGGCTTCAGATGGCTACCGCACTTGCACATTCAGTAAGTTCCACCCCGCAGTTAGATTTGCAGCCACACCGACGCGATACCGGCGTCCGGCTCTTCCCGACACCCACACTGGAGATCGTCCATCACGCCGAATTAGATTTGGGCCTCGAGGAGAGCTCCTTTCCACTCCACTTAGTGAGCGATCCAGATTTCGATGCGCAGCCCACACCACGAGCCGCGCTCCCCCACCCGCGCATCTGGGCTGGGAAATATAGCCAAGCCGCCTTAGAGGTTCTTGCTGGACGTCGCAATGTTGCGCAACTTGTACGGTGGAGCAATCGACCGGTCTATGCCCATCTCGAACGGAGATATGGTCACCTCAAAGGAATGCCGCGAGTCATGAAAGTACACTTTTGCGAGCCGGCCGACGGCATCGCTGAAGCGAGCGTGATCTTTGCACTCGACCACCGCGTGCGCGCGGTTGCCATGCGGCTTGAAGGTCTCGATGGTCGATGGATGACCACTTCGTTTATTGTCGGCTAACCGGTTATCGGTTCTTCGGGTCTCCGTGGCAGCGCTTGTACTTCTTCCCTGAGCCACAAGGACAAGGCGCGCTTCGGGGGGTGCCATCCTCTCGAGCGATAGTGGAAGAGGTCTCTCCGCTCTCCGATGGAGCGGTATATACGAATTGAGTGGGCTTTTGTGGCGCAGCCTCTTCAACTTCTACTTGCGCATTAAATACATAGCCAACTGATTCTTCCTTGATGGCATCCATCATGGCAGCGAAGAGCTCGAAGCCTTCGCGCTGATACTCCACAAGCGGATCGCGTTGCGCCATCGCACGCAGACCGATTCCCTCTTGGAGGTAATCCATTTCGTAAAGATGTTCGCGCCACTTGCGATCGAGTACTGAAAGGACTACGCGCCGCTCCAATTCGCGCATTACTTCTTCAGTGACATCTGCTTCGCGGACGTCGTACTGAGCGCGCAAATCTTCAATGACTTTCTCCACGAGGAAGTCCTTTGACACACCATCTCGGCCACCACACTCGCGTTCGATCGCTTCGATTGTGAGTGAGATCGGGAAGAGATTGCCCAAGGCGACCCATAACTGATTGAGATCCCAGTCTTCTGGATAACCTTCTGCTGTTGCACCAGTGATGTAAGCCTCGATTGTCTCTTCGGCGAAGACGGAAATCTGCTCTTTGAGTTCAGCCCCTTCGAGTACTTGGCGACGCTCATCATAAATAACAGTGCGTTGGCGATTCAGTACGTCGTCGTACTTCAGCACGTTCTTACGGATTTCAAAGTTCTGCGACTCAACCTGAGTTTGCGCCGAACGAATCGCGTTGCTGACCATTTTGGATTCAATGGGGACATCATCTGGAATTCCAGCGGCACCAAGGAATCGTTCGACCAGACCAGAATTGAAGCGCCGCATCAGTTCATCGCCGAGTGAGAGATAGAAACGTGATTCGCCGGGGTCGCCCTGGCGTCCAGCGCGTCCACGCAACTGGTTATCGATGCGTCTAGATTCGTGGCGTTCCGTTCCGAGGACGTAGAGACCACCCAAAGAGATAACCAATTCGTGCTCGGCAGCCACTGCTGCCCGTTGGCGTTCAACTTCAGCCGGCCACGCGGCTTCGTACTCTTCAGGGGTATCTACCGGAGAGAGTCCCCGCTTTTGCAATTCCAGATCTGCCATAAATTCTGAGTTTCCGCCGAGCATGATGTCGGTTCCACGACCAGCCATGTTGGTCGCTACGGTTACTGCGCCCTTGCGGCCAGCCTGCGCAATGATCGAGGCTTCGCGCTCGTGATGCTTGGCGTTAAGCACTTCGTGTGGAACCCCGCGCTTGCGGAGTAAGTCGCTGAGGTGTTCAGAGCGTTCGACGCTGACTGTACCGACCAATACGGGTTGGCCCTTACGGTGACGTTCCACCAAATCTTCAACAACGGCCGCGAATTTTGCCTGCTCTGTTTTATAAACCAAGTCTGCTTGATCTATTCGTTGCATGGGTTGATTCGTCGGAATAGGAATGACACCAAGCTTGTAAATTTGATCGAATTCGGATGCTTCTGTTGAAGCAGTTCCGGTCATACCCGAAAGCTTGTCGTAGAGACGGAAGTAATTCTGCAAAGTGATAGTGGCGAGAGTTTGGTTTTCGTCTTTAATCTCTACGCCTTCTTTGGCTTCGAGAGCTTGATGCATACCCTCGTTGTAACGTCGTCCTGCGAGAATGCGACCGGTATGTTCGTCAACGATGAGTAACTCGCCACTCATGATGACGTAATCCTTATCTAACTTAAAAAGTTCCTTTGCTTTAAGCGCATTATTGAGATATCCAATTAGCGGAGTATTTTCTGACTTATAGAGATTATCTATACCAAGGAGTTCTTCTACCTTGGTAATTCCCTCTTCTATAACAGCAACAGTGCGCTTCTTCTCGTCTACTTCATAATGCTCACCAGGAAAGAGAGACTTGACGAGAGTGGCAAACTCTTTGTACCACTTTGTGGGTTGATCGGCTGGGCCGCTAATAATTAAAGGGGTACGCGCCTCATCGATGAGGATGGAGTCAACTTCGTCCACGATGGCAAAGTTATGTCCACGCTGCACACAATCTTCTAATGTCCATGCCATGTTGTCGCGAAGATAATCAAAACCGAATTCGTTGTTGGTGCCATACGTAATATCGCAGTTATATGCTTCGCGACGTTCTGCTGGTGTCATTGACCCGAGGATGACACCGACTGTAAGTCCGAGGAAGCGATGGATACGTCCCATCCACTCGCTATCGCGCTCAGCCAAGTAATCATTGACAGTGACGATATGAACACCCTTACCCGAAAGTGCATTGAGATAGGCAGGAAGCGTGCCGACGAGAGTCTTACCCTCACCTGTTTTCATTTCAGCGATATTTCCGCCGTGAAGGGCCGCGCCGCCCATGAGCTGCACGTCGTAGTGGCGTTGACCTAACGTGCGAGTGGCAGCCTCACGAACGACCGCAAATGCTTCAGGAAGGATGTCATCGAGTTCTTCGCCGGCGGCTAGGCGCGTCTTGAATTCCGCCGTCATGCCGCGCAATTCCTCATCACTCATGGCATGGAAATCTGCCTCGAGCGAATTGACGCTGGCGGCGATCTTTTCAAGGCGACGCAGTGTCTTGCCTTCTCCGGCTCGTAGAATGCGATCAAGAAGTGCGGACACTGGCCTACCTTTGTTTGAAGAGTATTTTTTGGGGACTATTGCGGTCTCCATCGTAGGCGATGAGCGCTACCCCCGTCGCCGGGCGGACTCCCCCCGGAGGTTCGCGTAAGCGGGGCCACCAGGGCAATTGCGACAACTCCCACCACTTTCTCAGGCGGAAAGAGGGTGATCGCCGCCCGTACCGTCTCCCCGGTGGTGACTACATCGTCGATGAGCACGAGGCGAACCGGTGATCGCAGCGCGAGCGAATCTCTCAGCTGCAGGGCGCCGGCCATATTCCGTCTCCGCGCGGCCGCGCCCAAGCCTGCCTGATCTCGAGCTAGAGGGCTCATCCGAATCATGCGATGCAGGGCGCTTGCCGGTAGCCCCGCTGCCCGCACACCGGCCACGGCCAATTCCCCAATGGCATCTTCTCCCCGAGTACGCAGCGCCTGGATACGTGAAGGAATTGGTACCACCGCGAGATCTGGGTGCTCCTGAGCAAAGTGCGCGATGCCATTCGCAATGGCATAACTGAGAGGCTTGCGAAGCGAGGTAACGCCTTCCTCTTTGTACGCAACGATGGCTCGTCGCACACTTCCCCCGTATGAGGCAGTCACCCAAAGTGGGACGCCACTGATCTGGGCCACACATCTCGGCACGTCATGGAAAGGGGCAAGACAGAGTTCGCAGAGTGAGAAGCGAGAGGGCCGGCGACAGTGGAGACAGGTGAGCGGAAGAAGAAATTCAAACACCACTCAATTGACTCGCACTTATCACCGACCCTCCAGCATCGATTTTCCTCTGTGGATTAGCTCCCATGATCCCAAGAGTTGAGGTACTTCTCTTGAGCTGGCGTGAGCTCATCAATGTTTACTCCCATGCTTGCAAGCTTGAGACGGGCAACTTCCTTATCGATCTCGGTAGGAACATCGAATACGCCAGCGCCAAGGCCATCTGCATTTTCGACGAGCCACTCAGCGGCGAGCGCTTGATCGGCAAAGGACATATCCATCACAGCAGCAGGATGACCTTCGGCTGCGCCGAGGTTAGCGAGGCGACCTTCGGCAATGAGAAGGAGGCGACGTCCATCGCGCATTACATACTCGTCAGTTTGGTGGCGGATTTTGCTGTTCTTCTGGGTGGCGTTGTCTTCCAACCACTTCACGTCGATTTCAATATCGAAGTGACCAGAGTTAGCCATGATTGCGCCATCCTTCATCGCCAAGAAGTGCTCGTGGCTCAAAACATCGCGGTTACCAGTGACGGTGATGAAAACATCACCGATCTTTGCGGCATTTTCCATTGGCATGACGCGATATCCCTGCATAGTTGCATCGAGCGCCTTTGTCGGATCTATCTCAGTTACCACTACATCGGCGCCCATGCCCTTTGCACGCTCGGCCACACCCTTACCGCAGTATCCGTACCCAGCAACGACAACGACCTTGCCGGCAAGCAACGTGTTAGTTGCGCGGAAGATGGCATCGAGTGTGGATTGACCGGTGCCATAACGATTATCGAACATGTGCTTGGTGTCTGTGTCATTGATAGCGATCATCGGGAAGGTGAGTGCACCATCTTTTGCCATTTGGTGAAGTCTGATCACACCTGTGGTGGTCTCTTCACATCCGCCGCGAACACCAGGCAAGAGTTCCTTGCGAGTCGTGTGGAGAGTATTGACCAAGTCGCAACCATCATCAAATACTTGGCTTGGCGCAATATCGAGCGCCGCGTTGATGTGGTCGTAATATCCATCACGATCAATCCCATGCTTAGCGAAAACGCTAATGCCATATTCATGCACTAGTGCAGCAGCGGTATCGTCCTGAGTAGAGAGAGGATTAGAAGCACAGAGTGCAATCTCGGCGCCACCTGCCTTAAGAGCGAGCATGAGATTCGCAGTCTCGGTAGTGACATGCATGCAGGCGGCAATCTTGATACCTGCGAAGGGCTTGTTAATTTCAAAACGTTCGCGAATAGAACGAAGCACCGGCATAGAACGCTCGGCCCATTCGATTCGCATGCGGCCGGCAGCTGCTAGCGAGGCATCAGCAATATCGTGTCTTGGG
>Ga0214919_10011661_pt1 | contig 10939 bp, 6 predicted proteins | sample LL1503_MetaG_FD_177994 | JGI IMG/M metagenome (GOLD analysis project Ga0214919, IMG submission 177994) | Freshwater microbial communities from Lake Lanier, Atlanta, Georgia, United States - LL-1503 | ecosystem: Environmental > Aquatic > Freshwater > Lake | place: USA: Georgia | collected 2015-03-15
TCGTCTTGCCGGCTTACCGCGAGGAGGCTCGCATCGCCGAGGTCATCCGAGGCTGTCTGGCACATTTGCCGATCGTGATGGTCGTGGATGATTGCTCGCCCGATGCGACTTCGGCCCGGGCCTTGGAAGCCGGAGCACGGGTGATTCGGCATGAGGTCAATCGCGGTAAGGGCGCGGCCCTCAAGACCGGGTTTGCGGCCTTGAAGGAGTTAGGCTTCACCCATGCGATTGCCTTGGATGCGGATGGTCAGCATGACCCCGAGCGAATTCCGGCTTTCATGGTCGCTTTGGCTGAGCCAGGCGTGGAAATCGTCTTAGGAAATCGTTTCGCCAATCCGAAAGGAATGCCGCTTTTGCGTCGGACCGTGAACGGGTTGATGTCTTGGCTGATCACCCGGATATGCCGTTGTCCGATTCCGGATTCCCAGTGTGGTTATCGCGGCGTCCGTTTGGCGAATCCCGTGCTCTTAGGTGCGGTGGCCGATCATTTCGAATATGAATCAGAAGTCCTGATCCTGACGGCGCGGGCAGGCGGAAAAATCAGCAGTGTCGCGGTCCCGACGACCTATGGAGATGAGCGGAGCAAGATTCGCCCCGTGCAAGACACGTTGCGTTTCTTTAAGCTATTGCGACGCCTTTAAGGCTATTTAATTTCCGTTGACTGACTCGCAGGAATCCAGCCTTTGGCATGGATGCGGAAGACGGAGCGTCCGGGTTTTTCGCCGGTCTGTCCGAGGAGTTCGCAGCGTCCGCGGACCGAAGAGGTTGCGCCTTGGTTCAGTGAGATGAAGTCGCGTTGCTCGCCGATGCAGAGGACGGAAGCGCGTTGATCGGCATACTCTCCCAGTTGTTTTTCGATCGTGAATTGGCGCAGTGGGTGATAAGAATAGAAAGGGTAGTACGGGCGAAAATTGCGATGTCCGCCGAGGTTTTTCTGGTCCGGGACAAAGATACCGACGGGGATTTCTCCCATGTAGTAATTGGCGGCACGTCCGAGAAAGCTGCAAGTCATCAGGGGTTCGCCAGGGAGCCGAACTTTCGTGGCGATCTTGCAGATTTCACGACTGCCGACCGTGCCTTCGAGGACGGGTTCAATCCAGAAGAATGCCGTAAAAATGAGCACGACATTGAAGGATGCGGAAAGACTTGCCCAGAGGAAGGCCCGGCGCATCAGGGCGAAGATGCCGGCAAGCAGCAGCGGGAGGCCGAGGGCATAGAGCTGCCACTTGAACGGGATGGCATGCGGGTGGGCGGCTGGCGTGTAGATCGCGAGCAAGAAGCCTTGGAAGAAGGTCAGACCGCCGACAATCCAGCGCTCGACGGGGCCGAAGCCTTGGTCGATCCAGCGCTGCAACGTGCGGCCAGCGAGCAAAGCGACAGGGACGAAAAGAAAGAAGATATAACTTGGGAGTTTGCTTTGCGCTATCGTCATGAACACGTAGCAAGGCACGAGCCAGCAGAGGACGAAAGTCAGTCCAGGTTGTTCGCGGAATTTCACCTTAATATTTTTACCTGCTTCCCAAAGGGCGGCGCCAACGAGAGGAATCCAGGGCAAGGATCCACCGAGGAGCATTTCGATATAATAGTACCAAGTATTATTTCCTTGGTGTTCGGCATGCCACATCCGGTCCCAGTTTTCATGGATGAAGAAGGAATCCCAATAATAGCCCCAGCCTACTACCGGCGAGGTCGGCCCGGAATGGTGCAGGATGAACATCGCCAGATACCATGGCACGACGATGATTAGCCAGAGAGGGACGCACATCGCCAGATGCTTAGCGGACCAAGGTTGTCGTTGGCCGGTGCACCAAGCATAGATTGCTCCGGCCATGAGGGTGAAGCACAGCCCTTGGGGTCCTTTGGTGAGCATACCGAGCGCGGAGGTCACGGTCAGGAGTAAGAGCCAGCGAGTCCGCTTTTCTTCATCATGGAAGGCGCGCCAAAGGCAATACATCCCTGCCGTGATAAAGAGGGCATGGGAGATATCCGTCAGCATTAGCCTGGTCATCAGGACGAATTCGACTCCCGTCGCGAGCACGACGGCGGCGAGAAATCCGGCGAAAGGGGTCAAGAGTCTGCGGCCGATGCCCCAGGTCAGGAAGACCAGAAAACTGGCGGCGAGGGCGCCGGGGACGCGGGCGGCGAATTCGTTATCGCCGAAGGTAAGCTGAGCTAAACAGGTTTCCCAATAGAACAGAATCGGTTTTTCGAATTGGGGTTCGCCGAAAACGCGGGGTGTGAGCCAGTCGCCTGTTTGGACCATCTCGCGGCTCGTGAGGGCGTAAAAAGGTTCATCGGGATCGATTAAGCCGAGGCTGCCGAGGCGCCACCAGAAGAGGAATAACACGAGGGCGCCGAGGATGAGCGCCTGAAAGCGCGTCGAATGCAGGAAGGCGGGGCTGGCTGGCTGCGTCGGTTGGTTTGATTCGCTCATGGCTAGGTAATTTGGACGAGAGTGTAGCGTTCGGTTTCGCTGGCGAACTTTGAAAAACGACCACCGCTAAGGGCCATCTGAGTGTGGTGGCAACGGATGGCGTCGAGTTTGAGCATACGTTCGGTCTCGCTGAGATTGAGTTGGTCGGAAGCAAGATGCCTTCTCATGACTTTCTGCGACCAAGGTCGATGGATGAGGTAGGAATAAGCCAGGCAGTGAAGCCCGGTTGAGCGAATGGCTTCCAGGCCGAAGAGATGGGTCGCTTGATGGTCCGTGTGGCGATCGATTTCAGAGGGAATGACAACCATGGTTGGTTGCCATGCGCGCAAAAGTTTTTCGAAGGCCGGCTTAGGGCCTGGCAGGTCGGCTTCCCAGAGGGCGAGAATGCCGGCGTCGGGTAAGCCGAGGAACTCGGCCTGACATTTACCTGCGCTTAGGAGTTGTAGCGCGTGCTGACCTTCTGAGCGACGTCGGGCCCCCCAGCGTGCTCGTTCTGAGGCGCCGATGAACCAGCGGCGTTCGATGTAACGTTGCGGCCAGGGATTATTATCTCCGTCGGTAACGAAGATCACCCTGACCTCGGCTCCGGCTGCCAGGGCGCGTTGAATGAGGCCGCCCGTGCCGAGCGATTCATCATCAGGGTGGGGTGCGAGGATGGCGATTCTTGCGCCTGCGCAGAGGGCATCCTTAAGTTTGGCCGTGGTTGCCTCCATGTAAGGTAATCGATGCCGTTGAATGCAGTTTGAATCAAGCAGTTAAGCCGTGCCGTTCCGGTAGCACAAAGGGGGAGGGCCGAACGTTTCCGTTCGGCCCTCCGTCTTTTGAGCCATATACTGTAAGCCGGATTTTGTCCTTGGGTGGCTCTCGCCGATCCCCTGCGCATTCATTTCTCTGATTTTTCAATCTCGCCTTGCGGCGATGCGACAACCCGGGACCTTGGTGGGCGACCTCGAACGGTCCCTGTTCGTCTTGCACCGGATTGGGTTTACCATGCCTCGTCGGTTACCCTTCGAGCGGTGGGCTCTTACCCCACCTTTTCACCCTTACCTCTTTCCTTGCGGAGGAGGCGGTATCTTCTCTGTGGCACTATCCGTCACGACTTGCGTCGTGCCCCGACTTGCGGCGGGAATCCTGCCCTATGGTGTCCGGACTTTCCTCACGGATTGCTCCGTGCGAATGCGCGTATATGACTGTTATCGCAATGTAGCCCAAGGTCGGCGATAGGGAAGGGTAAATTTCCCTTCAATCCCTGATTCGACTTGGTCCTCCGTAGGTGATGGCGGGCTTAGTTGCGATTATTTATGTTTTCCCGTAATCTGGGCGAGAACTTGTGCGGCAGCTTCGCGCAGTTCTTGCCAGCGTGACCAAGGATGACCGGGGCCATGGGCGATCAATTGTAGCGTACTTCGCCATTCGAGCAGGGCACGTTCCAAATCGCCTGGTCCGGGGCCGTGTTCGTGGGTTTCGTTCGGCGGTATTTTACGATGGAGCGCGAAAGCTTTCATCGTTTCGGCGCAACCTTCACCGAAACCTTCGGAGAGGCCTTCGCGCAGGTAGCCGTCGGCGGTGAGGGATTTATAAGTCAAGCGACAGCAGGCGCCGAGGCGACTGGAGTTGCGCGTAGCGGCGGCGACGCGTTCGCCGGCACGGAGTTCGGCGAGATCCCAGGCGATGGCCGCGGCATCGTACGAGTGATCCTCGAGGGCGGCAGCGACGGCGAGGCCTTCGCCATGTTGGAAGATAGAGGCTATTTCCCCTCGAAGCGTAGGTTTTCCTGAGGGTTCGATTAAACCTAGTTTTCGCCAGAGCCGACCCGCTTTGGCGCCATGGGCTTGGCCGCCTCCGAGAACTTCGCTGAGATTGATATCTTCCTTTTCGATTTCACGTTTCTCCGGATTGATCAAAGGTTGTTGATCCGCATCAGGCCATATTTTCACATGCGCCGCCGAGTAATCGAGTTTAACTTGGACGCAATCTTTGCCCAAGAAAACGCTGCCATGGGCTTGGCCGCCTTGGGTGAGGCGAGGGAGGAGCGGAAGAATTTCTTTCTCAAGGTTCTCCAGTTTCCACGTGCGCGGACTTCGATGCGAAATCTTCTGCAAGGCATCGGTCAGCCACCCGGCGGGGGTCAGCTGGTTTGTGTCCGAGGTTTTCGGAAAAAAGGCGAGCGTGACGATGCGTCCGTAATATTGGATCCCTGCGATCAATTCCAATTTGCAAGGAGTACCGTAGGGAAGCGCCCGCAAAGAGTCGGGCTTGGTCAGGGCAGGGTGCCATTCATCTTTGATCCGGATGAGGGCGGCGGAGAGGGGGACGAGTTGGGTAGGGCGTGCGCGTTGCCAGATGCCATGGCGACTTTTGATCTCCTGGATTTTTCTCAAGACACCTCGGGTCGGCACGGGTTGGGCCAGGGATTCTTCGGCCGGAAGGTTTTCGAGGGCTAAATCGATCGGTTCCCGGGAGAAGAGCGCCTGGGCGAGTCGTTGCGCCGCGAGTTTGGGCTCGGGCGATTTTTTCATTAAAGATAAGAAGGCAGGCCAATCCAGTCCCTCGCTGCGTTTCAGTTGCAAAGGTTTGGCTTCGCCGAGGCGGGGGGAGTCGCCCGTCCAGAGTGCGTAACCCCGCTCATCGAGCCCGCGGCGACCGGCCCGGCCGAACATTTGCAACAGTTCGTCGGGACGGATTTCTCTTTCGGTGTGATCGCTGGCATAACGCCGATCGGTCACCAAGACGGAGCGAAGGGAGAAATTGATGCCCGAGGCGAGGCCGGTCGTGGCGACCACGACGCTGAGTCGGCCTTCCTTGGCCCAAGGCTCGATCAGGCTGGTCCTTTGTTCAAAGGTAAGACCGCTATGGTGTAGGCCTACGCCTTGGCGAAGCAGTCGGTTTAAGTCATCGCCGGCGCACGCACGTTGGGTCGGATTCAACTGCGGGCCTTGGCCGAGGGGCAGGCCTTGGGCGATTTCACGGGCAATTTGTTCGGCGGCCCGGCGGCGGGGGGCGAAAACCAGGACCGGGCCTAAATCGGCAAGGACGGCCCGGATGACGGCCCGGGCGAGGTGACCCTTGATGCCGGACGGTTCGCGGGTTTCGAGGGCATCCAAGGATATTTCTTCCAGGGGGACGGGGCGGGCGTGCTCCTGGATTAAAGTGACCTTCCGGCCGACCCCTTGGAGCCATTCGGCGATGGCTTGGGGGTTGGAGACGCTACCGCTCAGGAGGAGTAGTTGCGTTGGCGGTGGAGCGATGGCGAGGACGGTCTCGTAAGCCGCTCCCCGCCGCCGATCGGCCAGCATCTGATATTCATCGATTACCAACAGACCGGGATGCCGCCCTTCGAGGAAGCGTTGACGTTGGGTTTCAAGGGTAGCGACGATGACGGGAGCCTCGAGGTTTTCGCTGATATCGCCGGTCGCGATGCCCACGTCCCAGCCTTGGGCGAGCCATTCGGCGCGTTTATCATTGGCCAGGGCGCGCGTCGGTACCGTGTAGACCGCTTGGCCGCGGGTGCCGCCTTTGATTAATAATTCAAATACATGAGTTTTACCGGCACCTGTCGGGGCTTGGACGATCACGTCGTTGCCCTGGCGCAGGGCCTTTAAAGCGTGTTGTTGCCAAAGGTCGGGGAGGATGAGCCGTGAGTCCGACATGACGACTTTCCAGCAAAGCGCGGACGGAGATGAACGCAAGCCGGAGAGGGGTTTGCGGTTGCGGGATTTGCGGCCCTCGTGCTACGACTGATGTCGCATGGCTATCAGTAACGACCTCGCCCGTGGCTTAAAGAAAGTCGATAAGGACCTCGACTTCATGATGAGCTGTTTTGTCGAAGTGCTCGAGCAGCTCGATCACAAGGACTTGGCTGGGACTTTGCCTTGGATGGGTAAGCGGAAATTGCGTGGCGTGCAGATCTTTTCCTACCGCGGCGTGCAGGCTTACTCCATCGCCTTCCAATTATTGAACATGGTGGAGGAAAACGCCTCCGCTCAATCCAAACGTCTGCGCGAAGACAAGAATGGTCTGGCCGCCGATCCTGGGTCATGGGGTCGGGCTTTGAATGCGCTTAAGGACGCCGGTTTGAATGACAAACAAATCGCGAAGCGTCTGAACCGTATCCACGTCGAGCCGGTGCTCACCGCGCACCCAACCGAAGCCAAGCGTGCGACCGTCTTGGAAATCCATCGCGAAGTTTATAAACTGTTGGTCCGCCGGGAAAATAACATGTGGACCGTAGCGGAGCAGCGTGCTATCCGGGATGAGATCAAGGTAGCCTTAGAGCGTCTCTGGCGGACGGGTGAACTCTACCAGCAGAAGCCGGAAGTCCAGTCGGAGCTCCGTAATATCAACTATTTCCTCTCAAAGGTTTTTCCGGACGCACTGGTCAGTATGGATCTGCGTCTCCGGCAGGCTTGGGAAGCGGCAGGTTTCGAAGTAGCTAGAATTGAGCACCCGGATTCGTTGCCGCAGATCACCTTTGGTACTTGGGTAGGGGGCGACCGCGATGGCCACCCCTTGGTGACTTCGGAGGTCACGACGCGGGCGCTTAATCTTTTCCGTTCCACGGCCATCGCGATTTGCTGCGAACGTCTGGAGACGCTGGGTCAGCGACTATCGCTGGGCGATCACCTCCAGCTGCCTCCGCCTGTCTTCATTCGCCAGGTGCAGAAGCATGCGGCGGCTCATGGCGAAGAAGGTGAATTGGCTTTGAAGCGCAATATCGGTGAGACGTGGCGCCAGTATATCAACTTAGTCCGTCTCCGTATGCCCATCGTCGAAGGTGAATTGAAGCCAGGGCAACATCAGTCGCCGGAAGGCGTGATTGCTGACCTTTTATTCTTGAGAGAGACCTTAGTTGAAGTGGGCGCGGCTCAGATCGCCCGCTACGAACTCGATCCGCTGATCCGTTTTCTCCGGACGTTTGGTTTCCACATGGCGGTACTGGATATTCGCCAGAACAGCGCCTTCCATGACAAGGCGATCGGACAATTGATTGCTGCTGCTGGGCAAGATAATGCCGATTATGCGCATTGGGATGAATCGCGCCGTCTGGGCTTCTTGGACTCCGAGTTACGCTCCACCCGCCCGTTCATTCGTGAGCAAGCGCCGGTTGGAGCTGAGGCCGATGCGGTGGTGGCCTGCCATCGCGCTCTGGTGGTTCATATCAATCAATATGGTTCAGCTGGTCTGGGCTCCTTAATCGTGAGCATGACCCGATCGGTGTCCGATTTGCTTTCCGTCTATCTCTTAGCGCGCGAAGCGGGGCTGACGGCGGGCGGAGCGGATAGCCCTTATTGTCTCCTGCCGGTGGTTCCGCTCTTTGAGACCATCGATGACCTGGAGCGAAGCACGACCATCCTCGATTCCTTCCTGTCGCACCCGATGACCAAGCGTACCTTGGAAGCTCGACGCGACGCCGGGGTGACCGACGGCTTGACCCAGCAAGTCATGATCGGCTATTCCGACTCCAATAAGGACGGTGGTATCTTGGCTTCACTTTGGAATCTTTATCGGGCCCAGCAGAACCTCGCCGCCGTCGGCGAGAAGCATGGCGTCCGGATCGTCTTTTTCCATGGTCGAGGAGGTACGATTTCACGCGGAGCCGGTCCGACCCACCGTTTCATCGATGCTTTGCCGCAGGGCACCATCAACGGCGAGATGCGCGTTACCGAGCAGGGCGAGAGCATTACGCAGAAGTATGCGAATCATATCACCGCGGTAAACAACCTTGAGCTACTTTCCGCCGGCGTGACGCAGAATTCACTTCTCCATGATGTCGCGGTGCGGAGCGAGATCGCCCAATCTAAGGTCATGGATCGTCTGGCTGAATTTTCCCGCGAGGCTTATCAGTCGCTGATTCGTACCCCTCGATTCATTGAATTCTTCCGTCAGGCGACGCCGATCGATATCATCGAAGCCAGCCGGATCGGTTCACGCCCTTCGCGGCGTACCGGAGCGGCATCCTTGGAGGATCTACGGGCTATCCCCTGGGTCTTTGCCTGGAGCCAGGCTCGTTTCTATCTGTCAGGTTGGTATGGTGTCGGTTCGGCCTTGGCCCGTCTGAAGGACGAAGACCCTAAGGGTTTTGAAATCATCCGTAAGCAATACAAAGATTGGGCGCCCCTGCGTTACATGCTGAAGAACGCCTCCACGAGCGTCTTGGCGTCTAATCGTGGCATGATGAAACTGTACGGCAGCATGGTCACCGATCGGAAGTTACGAAATCTCTTCCTTAAACGGATTTTGGCGGAGCACTTATTGACCCGCAAAATGTTGGATGAACTCTCGGCCTCGAAACTTTCGGAAGGGCGTCCGCGTCTGCGGAAAGTGATTGCGCTTCGCGAGTCAGCCATCGACCTCTTGCACGAGCAACAAGTCGCCATCTTGAAAGACTGGCGGAAGAAAGTGGCGGACGGCGACCGCAAGGAAGCGGATGCGTTGCTCCCGCAGATGTTGCTTTCGCTGAATGCCATCGCCGCCGGCCTCCAAGCCACGGGTTAAGTCAAGGCCTCCCCATTACCAACGAGCCGATGGTTCAGCTTGTCCAGCAATCGCCGGTTTGTTGGCCTGCCTGGGTGGAATTAGACGTGCTTCCAGAAATCGGTCAGAAACTTCGTGGCAAGTTGGGCCAGCATTACGATATTCCAAAAGATAAGCTGCAGGCCAAGCGAGGGGCCGAAACCCATGCTCAACATCTGCGCGGCGGCGCTCGTCACGAGTAGGACGGCGGTGCCGGCGCAAAGGGAGATGACCAGCGTCTGCACGGCTTTAGGGACGAAGCTCGACAAACTCGTATCCGCCATCGCGATAACGATGAAAGTCAGGGCTACCGAAATGATTCCCGTGAGACCAATGCCGACCGCCGTGCCGTCTTTACCAAAAAAGTGATGTGCCGCGAGGCGACCCAGGATGGGCAGATAGATCACGACCATCGCGAGGGAGAGCCAGAAGCCGATTTCGCCATATTTCTGGCCAAGAATCGCTTCGGCATAACGGATCATCGTTCCTTCGAACGTGAGGGACTGAAGCGGATTGACGATGGAAAGGATGGCCACGGAAGAAACCCTGAGGTTTTAGGGTCTTTTGTCGATAATTAAGGCGCAGGTCATCGGGTCCACTCGGCGTGAGACGAGGCCCAAAGATCGTAATTAAGCGGGCGTTTTCCGGTTGGGACCATTCGGAAATGCCCCCCCGATGCCTTGATGATCGCGATACCGGCGGCGACATCCCAAAGGTTCGTACCTGATTCATAATAAGTATCCGCAACTCCTTCGCCGACATAGGCGAGGGCTAGTGCGGCCGAGCCGATCATACGGATTTTCTTATAGCGACCGACTTGTTGGATGAAGAGTTGCATCGCCGGGCCGGATTTGTCGGCGGCGGCGGGGAAGCCCGTCATGATGCAGGCGTCCTTGATGTCGGAGACCCAGCCGGGCGTGATGCGGACGCCGTTGATGAAACTGCCTTCGCCGACGACGCCGAGATAGGTCTTCTTCGCTGTGAAGTCGTGGATCACGCCCAGCACCGGTTCCTTGCCGCGCATCAGGCCCAGCGAAACGCAGGTCGATGGCTGGCGGCGGAGGTAGTTGTAGGTGCCGTCGAGCGGATCGACGACCCAGTAGAGGCTGTCGCTTTCATAGAGCGAAGCATCGCCACCGAGTTCTTCGCCGATGACCGGGAGGCCCGTTGACTTGAGCCTATCGCGTACGAGGTGCTCCGAATCGACGTCAGCTTGCATCTTCACGTCGTCGTCCGTGGACGCATTGACTTTCATCTGAGTGCCCTCAGCGAGAAGCTTACCTGCAGCCCAAGCAGTCTCTTGGGCGATTTCTTTCAGACTCTCAAAGGAAGGTGTGCTCACGCCTTATGCTAAGCAGGGTGAATCCCTTTTCGCACTCTCAAAAATTCAGACCCGAGGGAGTTAGGGGCTTAACCCTGTAATAACTTATTAAGGCCAAAACGTTCGAAGTCCTTAGCGGGTCGGCCTTGGAGGCTTTTGATGCTGATGCTCAGGCTCTTCTTTTGGGCAGTTTGGATCAATGCGCGAAGGGCTTGGGCGTAGGAACAATCGATGAAGATCGCATGCTCAAAATCAAGACTAAGATATTTGACGCCTGAATTGATGCGCGACTCTGCGGTACGCGGTTCGGCAGCCCTGCCGAAATGGAGGTGTCCGGAGAGCACGAGCAGGACTTCATCGGACGCTTCGCGGATTTCGGTGATTTCAGGTTCTTCTTTTTCGGGGTGCGACAATTTACGAATGACCAGAAAGATGATGGCGACGGCGACTCCGACGCCAACGGCCCAGATCAAGTCTACAAAAACCGTGACCGCGCAGGCGATGACGAGGAGCGCAAGGTCGGAGCCGCCGGATTTGAATAAACGCGGCCAAAGCGGAAGCTCGGCCATATACCAGCAGACCGAGAGGAGTACGCCCGCCAGAGAGGCCAAGGGGATCAGTTTTACGAGCGGGGCGAGGATGAGTAAGATTGCAAGAATCGTCAGGCAATG
>Ga0214919_10011663_pt1 | contig 10938 bp, 8 predicted proteins | sample LL1503_MetaG_FD_177994 | JGI IMG/M metagenome (GOLD analysis project Ga0214919, IMG submission 177994) | Freshwater microbial communities from Lake Lanier, Atlanta, Georgia, United States - LL-1503 | ecosystem: Environmental > Aquatic > Freshwater > Lake | place: USA: Georgia | collected 2015-03-15
CTACACCTTCATCTACACCTACGTCTACTACACCTACACCTACACCTACACCTACACCTACACCTACACCTACACCTACACCTACTACACCTACACCTACACCTACTTCTACTACACCTTCATCTACTACACCTTCTTGTCCAAATAATTTTAGATGGATGGATAAATATAATATGTGCGTTTCAAGAAACGCTAAACTTGCATAAAATATTATATTTAATTCATTAATAAAGATACAATACGTCTACTACACATTCATATAGAGAAAAATTGTTGAAATTATTGAAATTCTTTTGATATATAAAAATAAAAAAAATGTGCTTTCTATAAAAAAATTTAAAAAACAAATTGATTTTTTAAATTTAAAAAATATGGAAATATAATTAGATAGAGAGTATATAACAAAATGCTTGGTAAAAAATTAGATGAAATACTTTTGGAAGATTTAAGTTTTCAAATAGTCTCTGATTTACATATAGAATATAAAAATAATAATATTCCCAACCCATTAAATTACATTAAACCGGTTTCTCAAATTTTAGTTTTGGCCGGAGATATAGGATCCCTTTATAAATTTGAACAGTTAAGAGGTTTTTTAAAAAAATTATGTGTTCATTTTGAATATGTATTGTATGTTCCTGGTAATCACGAATTTTATATGCAACATGATTATGAATATAATACTCCGTTGAGTTTTGATATTCTTTTAGATAGACTATTAAGTATAGAAAATGAAATTGATAATTTGTATGTCTTAAATAGACGAAGTATTATACTAAACAATATATGCATAACAGGTTGCACTTTATGGAGTAAATCTGAAGTAAAAATTCCAAAGTTCATTGTAAGAATTCATGGGATGACAACCGAAACTTATAATAAAAAACATTATAATGATTTGAAGTATATAAATAAAATGATAGAACATTGTCAAAAAAATAATTTAAAATTGGTTGTAATAACGCATCATTGTCCGTCATTTAATATAATGGAAAATACTCATAAAATGTTAAGTGATTATGGTAAAGAAAACATAAAAAAACGAGATCGATATGTATCATTGTATTTTTCTAAATTAGATGGTTTATTAAAAAAAGAAAAGGTTCATACTTGGATTTGTGGTCATATACATCAAAATTTTGATTATATTACTAACGGAGGAACTCGTTTAGTTGGAAATCAATATGGTAAACCACGAGATAATATAGATGATTATAGTAAAGAATTTATAGTTAAAATTACAAATTATAATATAAAAACGCCTGAAAATGATGTATCTAATGTATTATTAGATAACAATTCTATATTAGTCACTTAATATTTTTTAAAATATATATATTTTAAAATTACTGAACAAGTTTATAGTATGTTTTGATAACAAAATCTGAATCTTTTTTTAATGTCTCAACTATTGTTTTATTTTTATTATTTTTAGAAATAAGATTTTGTAGAATATCGTTTAATCCTTTGGGATCATATACGATTACTGCATTTCCGAGAGATCTTTTCCTTATAGATTCTGAATTATTTGGATTATAATTATATTTAGAAAGTAAAGTATTTTCTAAACCTTCTATTTTATAAAGTGTTTTTGGTTTAGTTATACTTTTTTTTTTAGTTATACTTTTTTTAATAGACGAAATTATTTTTGGACTTGATTTTTTTTTTCGTGTTCTGGATTTAACTTTTTTAATTTCGTTATTCATTTTATTTATAATTTAAAAACTTTTAAATATTTTTTTTATTCATCATCTTCTTCTATTATTATTTCAAAATCAATATATTCTTCTTCCTCTACTTCTTCTATAGGATTTTCTTTCTTGGTTTCTTCATCATCGGTAACTTCTACTTCTTCGTATTCTTCTTCTTCTACAGGATTTTCTTTCTTGGTTTCTTCATCATCGGTAACTTCTACTTCTTCGTATTCTTCTTCTTCTATAGGATTTTCTTTCTTGGTTTCTTCATCATCGGTAACTTCTACTTCTTCGTATTCTTCTTCTACAGGATTTTCTTTCTTGGTTTCTTCATCATCGGTAACTTCTACTTCTTCGTATTCTTCTTCTATAGGATTTTCTTTCTTGGTTTCTTCATCATCGGTAACTTCTACTTCTTCGTATTCTTCTTCTATAGGATTTTCTTTTGTTTTATTTGAAATAATTTCATGTAAAATTTTTATATTAGAAGAATCGACGAAATGTGATTTTATTTTTGAAAAATTTAATCCGTATAGTTTGTAATCTGAAATTAGTTTCTGTAAATTATCAAAATTTGGAGATCCGCAGAATGGTATTGATTCAATTTTAATTTTTTCATATTTAGTAAAAAGTTCTCTCGTTCTCTTATGATTTAAAACGGATACATCTAAATTTTTTTTCTTTTCTATCTCATCAATTGTTTTATAAGCTAGAATATATTTGTAAGCTGTTTCTATACCTACTTTATTAATATTTTTATTGTAATCGCAACCAAACATAATACATAAATCTAAAAATTCAGATGAAGTGATATTCAATGCATCTAAAACTTCAGAATATACAATTTGAACACATGTGTCATTGGAAGTATCTATTTTAGATAAAAAAATAGGTGATCCATATGCAAGAACATCAGTGTCCTCAGTTAAAACTGCATCAACGAGTCCTCTTTTACATAAATCAGCGCAAGCACATTCAGCTTCTAAAGGTGCAGAATAATAAGGAACATTCAAAATATCAAATAATTTTCTAGCCAAAATGAAATCTTCTTCACAAATATTTAAAATATAGTTTTTCATTTTTTTAATTTTATTTTCAACTGCGTTCATATCAATACTATTATTGTTATTTCCTCCTAATAGTCTTCGAGGAGGTTTTTCAGACGGTGTCAACTTACTATGTAACTCTATAAGTATAGGATCAATTTGATTAGTATTTTTAAAATTTTCTAGGGCAATTTCTAAATCAAAGACCCTTTTTTTAACATTTTCTTGTTGTTTTCGTCTTTCTTCTTTTTCAGTAGTTTTTTCAATAGGTGCACCGTTATCAAAAATAAAAACACAATGAATTTCATTTCTTCTTAGGGATGAAACTAGATTTATAAAAGCAGAAACCCATTTTTCACCGCATACAGCTTTAAATTTACAAAGAAATAAAGTAATATCAATAGCAACTTTTTTATAAGCAAATTCTGATATATGAATATTTTTAAAAACACGCGGACACTTTGTTCTTAAAAATTTGTTTAAGTTATGAATTCCCATATTTTGTATACTTGTATTAAAAATAAACTTTTTTTTCATTTTTTATTTTCCTTCTTGTAAATAAAAAAATGGGAAATAGTAATATTAAACAACAATCATCAAATATTATAGGTGATGGAAAATTCGGTGGGCAAGTGATAGCACAAGGCGGTGTATTAGCATCAACCGGAGCTTTTGATAGAATATCAGTAAAAACAGCTGATGTTTCTGGTGCTATTACTGGTCAAAGTGCAAATATTGTAGGTTCAGGGGTATTCGGTGATATTACAGGAAAAACCGCAAATATATCAGGAACTGGTACTTTCGGAAGTATTTCTAGTACAAACAGTCAATTTGGAAACATTTCAGGAACATCTTTGGCCTTACAAAGGGGTGATATTGTATGGGGTTTCAATATTACAGATAAAGATGATTTATGTATAACTCAAAATGGAAACAATTTAACATGTATAAGTACCCAAGGAATTTTGTATTAAAAATATATAATAATTTTTAACCTAAAAATAGTTTAAAATTATAAAAATTAAATTTGTTTTTGTTATAAATAAAATAAAAATATATGAATGAAATTTTAAATCTATCACATGGATTTTATTTACAAAATAAATTTTTAGTTTTGGGAACAATATTTTTTGGGATAGCATGTTCAACCATAGAATCTATAGTAATACCAAATACGGTTGCCGGAACTTTTAATTCTCTTGGAAACAGTGATCCGAAAAATAATCCACAATTCAGAAGTCAGCTTATAAAATTAATTTTTTCATGGATTACAATCAAAATGTTTTACGCAATATTAAATTATTTTAGAAAAAAAGTAGAACCAGCTATAACTCAGTATATAACAGTTGAATTAATAAGAATGGTTTTTAAAAAATACGAAATTGAAAATGAAATTACAAATGCAGCCATTCTTATCAACAAGGTAACTATAATTAAAAAAAATCTTCAAGATTTATTTTATATATTTTGTTCGGTATTCATACCAAGAATAATTGTAATTTTTTTAAGTTGTTTAAATTTTTACATGATAAATAAAAAACTTGGTCTAATTATCCTTGTATGTATAATAGTTTTAGGATTTGTTGTTAGTAATGGATTGAGTTCTTGTGTAAATATGACAATTCAAGAACAAAGTGATAAAGATTGTGTTTATGATTATATAGAAGATATTTTTTATAATATAAATACATTACAAAGCACACCGAACGCATTTAATAATGAACTGAATGAATTAAAAAATATAACAATGATTTCAAAGGAAAGAGAAGAGAAAAGTTATCAATGTATAAATTCTAAGCAATATCAAGGATATGCAACAAATATTTTAATTTTTGCAATTATAATATACAATATATATTTTATGTATACAAAAGGAATTTTACCTAAAGAATTAGTAACAAAAACATTACTTTCTTTGACAGGATTATTTGAAAATATTTATGAAATGACGTATTATATACCTGAAATATCTTATAAATTAGGTGTATTAAAAAATAATGAGAATTTCTTGAAAGAATTGAAGTTGAAAAATGAGCAAGTACTTTTAAATGATTTTACTATGGAGAATTCCATTGTTGAGTTTAAAAATGTAACATTTCATTATAAAAATACAGATGATAATGATGAGAACCATATATTATTAAAAGATTTTAATATTAAATTTCCAGAAAATAGAATAATATGCTTATTTGGACCATCTGGTTCAGGAAAGTCCTCTTTTATAAGACTTATTTTTGGTTCAGAAAAACCAAATACAGGATCTATATTAATTGGTGGAAATGATATTTCTAAATTTTCACTGAATAGTTTTAGAAAATATATATCATATATAAATCAAAATACAACAAATTTATTTAATAAATCTGTATTAGATAACATATTATATGGATATTACACAAAATCTGAATTTGAAGAAAATGAAAATGAACTTGTATATAAAGTTAAAAAAGTGTTTGAAGATTTTAAATTTTATGAAATTTTTGAAAATTTAGATGAAAACAAGGAAAAATGGTCATTTTTATATGATTCTGTAGGAAAACTGGGTAAAAAATTATCTGGAGGACAAAAACAGATTGTTCATTTAATAAGAATAATGTTTAATAAATATTCAAAAATAGTTATTCTAGACGAACCAACAAGTGCATTAGATGAAAAATCAAGAAATTGTGTATTAAAATATGTAAAATACTTAAAAGAAAATGGTAAGTCAATATTTATAATCACGCATGATTCTTTTTACAAAGATATTTGTTATAGCAGTTTGCAATTTTTTCAAATAAAAAATCCTGAATTTTTAATTTAAATTATATACATTTTGGTGCAATTCTTTAACTTCTATTTAAAATTTTGAAAATTAAAATTAAAAAATACTACATTAATAATAAAATTTAAAATGATTAGAACAGGATCAATATGCTTATCTTTACTTTGTAATTATTTAAAATCAAAACATAATAGCAATAAATCATCAGATGATAATGAAGATCTTGGTAAGAAATCGAATGCTTTAAAATGTGTTAAAGAAACATTTGAAAATTATGGTGGGGTATTCAGTAAACTTGCACAGATGTTGTGTTTTGAAGACAATGAATCGGATAATAAAGTATTTTCTGAATGTAAACCTATTAACATGCAAAAAACTATTGAATATTTAAAAACCGAGTTTGAAAAAAATAGGGTTTTTTTTAAGGATGTTAAATCTATTGATTTCAACGTTTTTAAAAGTGGAAGTGTCGGTCAAGTTCATAAAGGTAAATTAAACGACGGTAGTGATATTATTTTAAAAGTTCAATATGTTGGACTGGAAGAACAAATTAAATCTGACCTTGTAATACTAGAACAAATAATAAATTTTTTATATTCTTTTGCAGATTTAACTAACGCTTTGAATGATATAAAGAAACAACTCACCGAAGAACTTGATTACAATATAGAATATAAAAATCAACAGATTATAAAAGATTTATGGAAGCATGATGAATCTATAAAAGTAGCTGATTTATTACCAGAAATTTGTTCAAAAAATATAATAGGTATGCGTTTCATAAAAGGAGAGAGTTTAAATGATTTTATATTAAATTCAACTCAAGAACAAAAAAATGATATTGCTATGAAACTTATTAAATTTATATTTGTAAATATATATAAGCATCAAATTTTTTATTCAGACATTCATTATGGAAATTTTCTAATTACTGACAAATCTGTATTGAATGTAATGGATTTTGGATGTCTAAATAAAATATCTGACAGTATTCTACTAAATTTAAAAAAACTAAATCATTCGTTCAGAAATAATGACAAGGATCTTTTTTACGAAGCTGTTTATTCCTTAGGTATGATTGATGAAAAAACAAGTATTGAATCAAAAAATTATATTTACGAGTATTTAAAAATTCAATATATTCCTTGGAATAATAATAATACCTTTCATTTTAATCATGAATTTCTATCAAAAAGTCTTTACAAAAATACAACTTTAATGAAAGAATGGAAAATACCTCCATCTATGGTTTATTTAAATAAAATACCTTATGGATTATTTCATATTTTAACTAAATTAAATGTAACTGGAAATTTCTATGATATTTACACTGATTTGATTGTATATTGATTTTTTAATTTTTTCATAACAACTTATTATGAAAAAAAATACTTTATCTTAATAAATTCAGTAGATTTTGATTCTTTTCCCTAACTAAATCAACATTTTTTGAAAAACTAGACTTTTCACATGAATAATAATAGTTTTCCGCTAAACAACATAATAAAAAATCAGAAATACAATCTTCTATCATTGTATTTGCTGATACAACTTTGTTATCGTAATGAAATCCTCTCTTGTTTCGAATAATTATAGGTGGAATATTAGAAAAATGAAAAAGTTTTTCTTTATAGATTTTTTAAAATATTCTACAACTTTGTAATCATCTGTTGCCAAAAAAATATTTTTATTTTCTAATAGATACTTATGATCCTCACGAAATTTTGTAAAATTACTTGAATAATCTGTATTTCTTATATGAACCGCAACATAATCTTTTGGTATACTTTTGTATTTTGTTTGAATTTTACTATGTAATGATGATTCTATTTTTGAAATTTGTAAAAGATTTGATATATTAAAACCACCTTTAACAGTTGAATAAAAAAGAACTTTTTCCTCATATTTTTTATCTAGAGGAAAAGAACATCTGTGATCATTAAAATAAATTCCTTGTTTTTTCCAGACAAAATTTTTAGTGATCTGATTGATATTTTCAAAATCAGATAATTTATTTGAAATTTTCGGATAGAAACTTGCATCATTTAATTTTAGATCTTGAAATAAAATATCAATATCACCGGTGTAAACTAATGGGTCATTTATAATAATATAATTTCTGAAATCGTCTTTAAACGTTATAATATATCTAGTATCAATGACAAGAATTCTATCAAAATTTTTACAATATTCAAATGACAACCAAATAATCTCACAGAAATCATTGAAACCTCCCTGTGGAAAACAAAAAAAATAACTCAAATTTTTCATTTATATTATTTAGAAAAAAATATTTTATGTAAATAAAAGTTAAATGACAACTAACAAAAAATTTGGAACATATTTACTTTCAAATAATAAAACTCAAGATCAAATTATAGATTTAAATCTTATTAATAATAATGTAGATGTAAGTAGTACATCCTTAGATGTTCCACTATCATTTAACGGACAAAAAGTATGGGAAAAATATTTTATAAATGTTCCAAATCAGTCATCTTGTATTTCATGTTGGGTTTTTGCATCTTTATTTGTCCTATCAACAAGACTTTCTATATATACAAAAGGTCAGTATAAATTAAATTTCTCTCCAACAAAAATGATATTTTGTAAAAATAATGATACGGATAGATTAAGCAACTGGGATGATATAAAAAAAGAAATGAGTGATAATAAATTACCTTTTGATTTTTCCAGACCTGTAAATTTAAAAAGCAAAGTAATTGAACCAACAGTTGGTAGTTTAATTGAAGCATGGCAATATTTATACAGATTTGGAGTTTGTGAGAGTGTTTGCGCAAATGATTCCTTATCAGAAGATATTTATTCATCCATACAATTGTTTGGTGAAAGTTATGACAAATGCCCAAGTCGAAATGAAAATGAAATGGTTAGTCATAGAATAGCTGGATATTATTATGTACCTGGAACTTTGAGTAAAAATATGAAATTTCGAGATGGAAATGAATATAATATTAGAAGAGATATATATCATTGGGGACCAGCATGTTCAGCTATGAAAATTTTTGCAGATTTTATATTTTGGAATGGAGAAGGTATTTATGAATGGGATAAAAAATCTGGACAAATCAAAGAATATGGTCATGCCGTTATAATAGTTGGATGGGGTGAAGAAAATGGAAAAAAATATTGGAATGTGTGTAATACTTGGGGTGATAAATGGGGTGATAAAGGTTATTTTAAAATTTTAAGAGGATCGAATAATTGCGAAATTGAAGAAAATGTTTTTAATGGATACCCAATTTTACCTGGTATAAGATTACATTTAGAGTATCCTATTTTATACACTTTTGACGATTTTATAATAAGAAGTTTATGGGGTGTTAAAGATAACGGATACAAACTAACAAGTTATGAAAAAAGTATGTTGAACAAGAAACCGAATGTGATTTTAAATAAAAATGAATATTTATATAAACAAGAGTCATGGCCTGATTTTTCAAAACTAATTTCAGGTGATGTATCAACTATCATTTTTAATTTAGTGAAAGAAAATTATAAATTGTATTATCACGAGTCTTCCCTAAATAAAAAAGATGCAAACCTATTTCTAAATGTTTTCATTATAACTTTTTTAATGGGGATTATTATGAAAATTTTTTTAAAAATAAAAAATAAAACTTAAAAATAAAAATGAAGAAAAGTTTGCGAAACAAAAGTCTTAGAAAAAGATCAAGTAAGAAATCCTTGAAAAAGCATAATAAGAAATCGACATCTTTTATTAAAGAACTTGTCAAATTACCAACATCACCTATTAGAAATTTTGAAAAAACGAACTGTATTTTTTGTTTTAAACAGGTTAATAAAATGGATTTATTAAACCATCAAATGAATGATACTTCTTGTTTACAAAAACGAAAAGATATAAGCTTTAATCAAGGACTTTCATTGATAATTCATAATAAAGAATTGAATGATGGGGGTTCATTACCAACAGGTTCACCTGAAGATACACCAATAAGATCAAAAAAACAAAGAAGACGAATCGTAGATTCTCCAGATTCTCCAGATTCACCTATAGTTTCTAGTAAATCTAAAAAAGCATTATTAAATTCTATTGTAACTTATAATGCAAATAATTTGAGAAAACTTTTAAATAATAATATTAAACATTCTATTACTAATTTTTCCCTATCTAATTTAAAAAAAGTTTCTACAAAAAAAAGCGCAAGTCCAGTAGTAGCTAGGAATTTAATGTTTGGTTCGCCTGCTAAAAAAAAGTCAAGTCCAATAGTGATTAATTTAATAAGCCCTTCTTCATCACCACATAAAAAAAGTTTATTGGATAAAAATGGAAATCGTCTAATTACTCAATATAAAATTGAATGTAAATATTGTAAATCAACTATCACAGCAAATGGATGGAAAACTCATATTAAATCAAAAAAATGTCAAAGAAAAAAACAAGCTGTACCGAGTCCCGCATTAATTAGTCCAAATTTACAAAGAAGAAGAAATAGTCTATTAATTAGACCATCTTCTAGTAAAAGAAAGTCTAAGAGTCCTGTAACAAGTCCATCTTTCCGTCCATTTTACAATCCTGTATTTCCTACAAGTCCATCATCTTCTACTAAAAGAAAGTTGTATAGCCCTACAAGCCCATCTTATAGCCCTACAATTCCTTCGTATAATCCTACAAGTCCATATATAAAGTCTTCTAGCCCAATAATGCGAAATTTAAGTCCATCCGTAGTTCGATCTACATTATATAGAAATCCTCAAGCAATTCCGTCTAATCCACAACCTCAACCTCAACCTCAACCTCAATCTCAACCTCAATCTCAACCACAATATGATAAATATGGAAATCAATATACTCAATTTCAAGGTACATCTTTTTCTTTTGTACTTTGTAAATTTTGCAACGCAAGAGTTTTAAGTTCTGGATGGAACACGCATAAAAAAACAGTTAAATGTCAAAATTCACAAGTACGTACAAGTCAGAAAATTAAAAGAGCTAAAAGTGTAAGAAGAATAAATATTCCAAATCTTATTTCTACATCAAAAACATCCCCAACTCAAAGAATACCATCAAGAACTTTTCCCAGGACAATAGGTCAACCAAGAGCTGCTCTTAGATACGATTTTGACCCACAAAGTCCATTAAAAGAAATCACTGTTGTCATGCCATCGTATAATGTTAAATATGAACGTTTACCAAAAACGGATCCAGAATTTTCAAATATTGAACAACTTGTAAACAATGATAGACATGCTACTGTCAGTATAATGTATAGTTCAAATGTATATCGTAGAAGAGTTGGTGAAATTACAAAAATTATTAAAATCGACAATCCTATGCTCATGGATAGATTTAATAATAAATTTGGACAAATTCTAATGGAATTACAAGATCCTGATGCATGTAGAGTTGTCCCATTATTTCATGGAACAAAATTACCAGCTATTAAAC
>Ga0214919_10011664_pt1 | contig 10937 bp, 7 predicted proteins | sample LL1503_MetaG_FD_177994 | JGI IMG/M metagenome (GOLD analysis project Ga0214919, IMG submission 177994) | Freshwater microbial communities from Lake Lanier, Atlanta, Georgia, United States - LL-1503 | ecosystem: Environmental > Aquatic > Freshwater > Lake | place: USA: Georgia | collected 2015-03-15
ATGTAGGATATGAAATTCAAAAAGAAAGTACTTGGACTTATTTTGAAGTAAAAAATATTAAGGAATTAAAACAGCTAAATGTAGTTTGTGATATTTTAGCAGGCATTAGCCCGGAGCAAATTAATATCATACATGTTAAAACAAAAGGGCAAAGAAAAAGCTATGAATTAGCGCTTCCAAAAAATACAACTCAATTTAATTTCTAGTCACCCACTTTGAATAAACAATGGCACCTATATATCCCATTACTAGTCCAATTAAAGTTCCTGCCAATATATCTAAGGGATAATGCACACCCACATAAATTTGCGCATAGGAAATAATACCTGCCCATACAAAAAACAAATAGGTATACTTTTTAAACAAGGGTTGTAAGCTCATAAAAATAAACATGGCCAAACTAAAATGATTGGCTGCATGAGAGGAAGTAAAACTGAAACTACTAGGACAAGCAGGAATTAATAACTTTACTTGTGAAAGTATGGCCGGATCGTTGCAGGGTCTTAAACGATGCACAAAGGGTTTGAAAATAAAACTACTTACTTGATCGCTCAGCGCAACAGTAATTGCTACTGTAAGAAGCCATTTCCAAGCCTTCCAACCCCATTTATAGAATATATACCCTACGAGTGCAATATAAAAGGGGAACCAGTGCTCAGAAGTACGCATCCATGGCATCAATGAATCGAAGAAAGTATTAGTCCAATGCCCATTAATTAGCTTAAATAAGGCCTGATCTGCCTGCTCCAAAGTTGCCCCAATGTCTAGTATCATGCCATAAAGATACAAGGAAGTGCAAAAATTTAAAGTAAATTTGCCGAACCAATTTATAAAGTAAAAAAGAGCAGCTATGTCACTTATTAAGAGTATTTCCGGATTTAGGGGCACTATTGGGGGCAAAACCAATGAAAACCTTACTCCTATAGACATTGTTAAGTTTGCCTCTGCCTATGGCAGCTGGCTTCTTCATAAAGGCCCTGGCAAGAAAAAAGTAGTAGTGGGCAGAGACGGAAGAATAAGCGGGGAAATGTTGGAAGTATTGGTAGAACAGAGCCTTTTGGCCTTAGGCATTGATGTAATTCATTTGGGTTTAAGCACCACGCCTACTGTTGAAATGGCCGTGGTTTTTGAAAAAGCAGATGGTGGTATTATTCTTACAGCTAGTCATAACCCCAAACAGTGGAACGCTTTAAAACTTTTAAATGAAAAAGGAGAATTTGTAAGTGGTGAGGAAGGGAAAACTATTTTGACATTAGCAGCTAACGAAGATTTTAATTATGCAAGCATAGATGATTTAGGAAAAATAATTGCTGGTGCTAATAGTCTTGAAAAACATATTGAAGCCATTGTGAACTACCCATTAGTAGATGTGAATGCTATAAAAGAAGCAAATTTTTCTGTGGTGGTAGATGCTATTAATAGCTCTGGTGCTTTCACAGTACCTGCCTTATTAAAAGCCATTGGTGTAAATGATATTATCATTTTAAATGGGGAGATGCATGGAAACTTTGCGCACAACCCAGAACCTTTAAAAGAACATCTTACTGAACTTTGTGCTACAGTAGTAAGTAAAAAAGCGAGTTTGGGAATTGCCGTAGACCCCGATGTAGACCGCTTATGTTTTGTAAGTGAAAACGGAGAATTATTTGGAGAAGAGTATACACTAGTAGCTGTTGCCGATTATATTTTACAAAATAAAAAAGGGGCCACTGTTAGTAACCTATCTTCTACCCGTGCTTTAAGAGATGTGACTGAAAAACATGGCTGTAGTTATTTTGCTAGTGCTGTGGGAGAAGTGAATGTGGTGAATAAAATGAAAAGCGAAAAAGCGGTGATTGGTGGAGAAGGGAATGGTGGTATTATTATACCCGATTTACATTATGGAAGAGACGCTCTTATTGGCATTGCTTTATTTTTAACGCATTTAGCAAAAACTAAAATGAGTGCCTCTTTATTAAGAGCTAGCTACCCTGCTTATTTTATGAGCAAGAAAAAAATGGATATTGACACATCTTTATCGCTTAGTAAAATATTTGATGTGCTAGCTACAAAGTATGTAGCCTTCCCTATTAATAAAGAAGATGGTTTTAAAATAGACTTCGAAAAAGAATGGGTGCATCTTAGATCTAGTAATACAGAACCTATTATTCGTATTTATACAGAAGCCCCCTCACAGGCAGCTGCCGATAAATTAGCGGACGAGATTATTTCAATTATAGCTACAATTAACTAACTTAGAAAAAGTTTAGAATCTACATTATAGACTAGTTACATATAGATACATGGAAAGAATTTATTTTGACAATGCAGCTACCACTTCACTAGACCCCAAGGTCTTGGAAGCCATGATGCCCTATATGACCGAAAAATTTGGCAACCCCTCTTCTATTTATAGTTATGGACGTGAAACTAGAATGGCCATTGAGCAAGCAAGAAAGCAAGTTGCTAAAATTCTAGGTGCTCGCCCAGCAGAAATTTTCTTTACTAGCGGAGGCACCGAAAGCAGTAATACTGTTTTACATGCAGCAATGGAAAATTTGGACTGCAAGCATATTATTAGCTCTCCCATCGAACACCATGCCACTTTGCACACAGTAAGCCATTTAGCTAAAAAACATAATGCAAAGCTTAGCCTAGTAAACATTCTTCCCAATGGACATATCGATACCATCCATTTAGAAGAGCTACTTACCGCTTCGAATGAAAAAACTATAGTGAGCATTATGCATGCCAATAATGAAATTGGCAATATGATTGACCTAACGGAGATAGGTGGTATTTGTAAAAAATACAATGCTTATTTCCATAGCGATACCGTACAAACAGTAGGTCATTTCCCTTTTGATTTAGCCAACACGCCTGTCGATTTTATTACAGGCGCTGGACATAAATTTCATGGGCCTAAAGGAGTAGGTATATTATACATTAGTGAAAATATAAAGATTAATCCTTTATTACATGGTGGTGCACAAGAAAGAAATATGCGCGCGGGTACAGAAAATTTATATGGCATTGTAGGATTAGCCAAGGCTTTAGAAATGGCTACTGAAAATTTTGAAAAAGACAGTACTACTATTGCTGGTTTAAAAAAATACATGCACGATGAACTAGTGAATAAAATACCTGGGGTAAGTTTCAATGGCGACCCTTTTGGTAAAAGCCTTTACACTACTTTAAGCGTTAATTTTCCTAAGTCGGAAAGAACAGAAATGATCTTATTTAATTTAGACATTCAAAATATTTGTGCTAGTGGAGGCAGTGCCTGTTCTAGTGGTGCCCAAACAGGATCTCATGTTATTCATGCACTGCATAAAGGAAGCAATGACGTAACTGTTCGTTTCTCTTTCTGTAAACACAATACAAAGGCCGAAATTGATAAAGTGGTAGCTACCCTATTAACAATCTTATAAATTAATTTTAGAATTACTCCATAAAAAAGGTCCTCCATTTTATCGGAGGACCTTTTTTATTATTAGGCTTTAGTAATATTTAAAATTACTATTGTTTTGTACTATTTTTTAGCTGCAAAGTCTTGACCCATTTTTTCAATTGCTGCTATTAACTGATAAGTTGTTAAAGCGTCTTGTACAAAAACCATTTGCTTATTGCTTAAGCTATTAGGTTTACTTTGATATGCATTCTCCAAATTTTGCATATACTGATCTTCAGACATTGGGTCACCCAAGGATTTATAATAGGCAATCTCTTGATGTAGGTCTTTCAATACAGAGCTGGATACTTTCTTAGCAACATTCATTTCACCTGCAGCATAACAAGACTGTAAGAATATATAAGAGAAATAGTTATGCTGATTACCTCTATTAGAAGTCATACCATAAGGGAAACTCTTCTCATTCGTTTCACTATCTAATTTTCTAATAATTTGTCTAGCACTGTCTAATTTACCCTCACTCACTAAGGCTTGTGCCACTTGTGCAATGGTTAAACGAATAGAATTCAAATGTCTGCGATTTTCTTCATCATAATAAACATTTGGATTTTTTGCATTTCCAAAAGTAAACTTGGTCATAATGTTTTTATAAGAAACATCTGCATCAATGCTTTGACCTATAGTTGGAACTAATTGATAAGACATACCTGTTTGACGTACATACTTATCTAATCCCATCTCTTTTAACTCCTGTGTAGAAGTAAAACAAATAGGTCTCTTAAACTGAGAAGTAGCAATAATGGCATAAATAGCCATTTCATTTTTAAGTAGGTACTGTCTATTGGGATTGAAATCAATTAATAATTCATCCACTATGTTATCTGTTGGTTTTGCGATACCTGAAGCCAAGGCATTTGCCTTATTAACTGGCACTTTAAACTTATGGGTAGGGAATATATTCACTGGACCTTCCTGTGTAGAAGCTTGGTATTTCCCTAAAGGATCTGCAATGACGTTTCTAAATACAGAATCTAAATCGTGGTAAGTAGTTTCACCAAAACCAGGCACTGCATTGAAATAAGCTACGTTTAGCTTACTTCCCATTACTTGATCTTCTGTAAATATAAGATCGAACTTATCGCTCTTATTCACTTTATATCTAAGCTCTTTCATATACCAATCAGAACCTAATAAACTATTTACCACCACGCGCACATCGGGTCTTATACCTTCTACTTCTTGTGCATACCATAAAGGATAAGTATCGTTGTCTCCAAAAGAAAATAAAATAGCATTTGGAGGACAGCTCTCTAAATAATTACGTGCTAAATCGCGTGGTAAAGTTTTTTGACTTCTATCATGGTCATCCCATTCTTGTTGTGCCATTAAGGCCGGCACTGCTAAGAAGGTTATAACGGTGGCCGCAATAGCAGCTATTTTTTTACTAAGGAATTTCTCTAACCAAATGGCTACTTGTAAAACACCTAAACCTATCCAAATAGCGAATGCATAGAAGGAACCAACATAAGCATAATCACGCTCACGTGGTTGTAAGCTTTGTTGATTTAAATAAATTACAATGGCAATACCTGTAAAGAAGAAAAGAAGTCCCGTTACTATGAAGTCTTTCTTATTTTTTTGATATTGAAAAATAAAACCAAGTATGCCTAAAAGAAAAGGCAACATAAATAAAGAGTTATGTGCTTTATTTTGATTCTTTATGGTATCTGGTAATTTAGATTGGTCTCCGAAAATGAAATTATCAACAAAAGAAATGCCTGTGCTAAAATTACCATCTCTTACATTCCCAAAACCTTGCAAATCGTTTTGCTTACCTGCAAAATTCCATAGGAAATAACGCAGGTACATAAATCCAAATTGGTAATTAGTAAAGTATTTAATATTATCTCTTAAGGTTGGAGGCGTTCCGTCTTCCACTCCTGCAAAGGCTTTAAAGCTATCCATCTGACCTCTGTCATTATCAGAGTCCCACATTCTTGGAAATAAGTGAGCCGATGGTGCAGAAGACCAATCTCTTTTATAATTTTTACCCGCTATTTCATAAGTAGTTTTTGCTTTCACATATTGGTCTCCATTTTCTACATTCTCTACTTTATCTACATAATCTGGTCCGTATAAAATAGGCCAATCACCATACTGCTCTCTTCCTAAATAACCCATTAAGGTAACAGGATTGTCTACATTATACATATCCACTGAAGGATCTGCATTAGAACGCACCATGGTCGTTAAATAACTAGTATAGCCTAACAAGAAAAAAGCAGTGCACCAAATACCTAGTTTTAAAAAGTATTTTCCTTTCTTATCGGCGTAACGAATACCTAATGCTAAAATAATAGCCACCAAAACAAAGAAGAAAATAAAACCAGTAAAGAAAGGCAGACCCAATGAATTTACAAAGCTGACATCAAAGGCCCCCGCCCATTTAATAGTATATTGAATTAAAAATACTTGTACAAAACCTGTAATAACAACACCAATTAAGAAAGCGACTAAACCGCCCACAAAGCTTGGCTTATATTGTCTGAAATAATAAACCATGACAATAGCTGGTATGGTTAACAAGTTCAATAGATGCACCCCTATAGATACACCCATGATATAGAAAATAAAAATAATCCATTTGTCTGCACCGGGCTCATCGGCCTTATGCTCCCATTTTAAAATAGCCCAAAATACCAAGGCGGTAAAAAATGAACTAAGTGCATATACTTCACCTTCAACTGCACTATACCAAGCAGTATCGCTAAAGGTATACCCTAAAGCACCTACCACACCAGCACCCATTATTAAAATAATTTGCTGAGTAGTTAAGGCTACCTCTTTGCTCGTCTCCACCATTCTTTTGGCAAAATGGGTAATGGTCCAAAATAAAAATAAAATAGTAAACCCACTAGCAAGTGCACTCATTGTGTTGACTGCCTTTGCAGCGGTTAATGGATTGTCTCCAAAAAGGATAATAAATACACGGCCCATTAAAACAAACATAGGCGCTCCTGGAGGATGTGGAATTTGTAATTTATAGGCACTGCTTATAAACTCACCGCAGTCCCAAAAACTACCCGTTGCCTCAATTGTCATAACATAGACTGTACATGCAATCAAGGTCACGATCCAACCCGTCCAATTATTAATTTTTTTAAAGTCCATTTTTAGCGTTTTATTAGTTGCAAACTTAATTGAAACTAGGCAAAATGGGAAATTAATAGGGCCATAATAGGCTCTTTAAGTATATTTTAAGATTTCCCCGTTCCCCCTAGGTTTTTTATCTTTGAGCCCTCATGCAGAAAAACCAATCGGTCGCTTTTCATACTTTAGGTTGTAAACTCAATTTTTCAGAGACTTCCACCCTTTCTAGACAATTAGAGAAGGAAGGCTTTGAGAAAAAGGCCTTTACGCAGAAGGCAGATATTTATGTTATAAATACCTGTTCTGTTACCGAGAATGCAGATAAAGAATGTCGCCAATTGGTAAGAAGAATTCAAAGACTAGCACCAGAAAGCTTTGTAGTGATTACGGGCTGCTATGCTCAATTAAAACCCAAGGAGATTGCCGATATTCCTGGAGTAGATTTAGTGTTAGGCGCTTCTGAAAAATTTAACCTCGTTCCCCATTTAGCCAATTTAACTAAGGGCGATGCGACTAAAATTTGCAGTTGCGATATAGATACCGTTACCGATTTTAAAAGTTCTTATTCAGTAAATGACAGAACCCGTACTTTTTTAAAAGTACAAGACGGCTGTGATTACAGTTGTACTTTTTGCACCATCCCTATGGCCCGCGGTAAAAGTAGAAGTGACCGTATTGAAAATGTAGTAGCAGATGCCCAGTCCCTAGCAAGTAATGGGGTGAAAGAAATTGTATTAACTGGCATTAATTTAGGCGACTTTGGAAAAAGTGAAGAAGGTGGAAAAAAACACACAGAAAATTTCTTTGATTTACTGAAAGCCTTAGAGCAAGAAACTAATATGCCTAGGTACCGTATCTCTTCTATTGAACCCAATTTGCTCACCAATGAAATTATTGAATTTGTAGCAAAGAGTAAGCGCATTATGCCACATTTTCATATTCCATTACAAAGTGGGTCGAACGCAGTTTTAAAATTAATGCAAAGAAGATATACACGTGATTTATACCAAGAAAGAGTGGACCTAATTAAAAAAATAATGCCACATGCTTGTATTGGAGTAGATGTGATTGTGGGCTCTCCGGGTGAAACAGAAGAATATTTTAAAGAAAGTCTTGAGTTTATTCATGCATTAGACATTGCTTACTTGCATGTATTTACCTATTCAGAAAGAGCAGCTACCAAGGCCTTGACCATTAAGCCCATTGTGCCTATGCAGGAGCGACATGAGAGAAATAAAATACTTAGGAATTTATCTTATCAAAAATTACAATACTTCACTGCATCACAAAGAGGTAGCACTAGAAAGGTTTTATTTGAATCGCCTAAAGTGAATAAAGAAGATGAATCTATTGTAATGCTAGAAGGATTTACTGATAACTATATAAAAGTGGAAACACCATTTCGTGCCGAGTGGAGCAATCAAATAATTGACTGGACCTTAGTATAGAAAAATTATAAGAAAGATTATTACAAAGATTATTGGAGCGAAACTTCAGAAGCTTTGAATTCAACAATCATCATCATATTGATACTTTCCAACTTCACATAAACCGATTTTTTACTCGCTTTCACCACTTCTCCTTTCTGCCCCATAAATAATCCCTGATTAATTTCCACCTTAGTTTGCGGAGGTATATTGGCCATATCCACTACTTGAATCGTAGCATCCGACTGGCCTAAGTATTTGCGAATAGCCTCAATTTCATTATCTCTAATAATAGCGGGCTTTCTTAAAAAGTATAAAAAATTAACGACTCCTATAGTGGATAAAATTTTGGTGTGGTCTTCTTTACTGGCTTTAATGAAAACATAAGATCTAAAGAGTGGCTCTTCGATAATCTTTTTTCTATCTGACCATTGCCTTTCTTTTTTTTGGACAGGGCACCAGCTTTCAAAACCATTTTTGGTTAATAAGCCTTCTACCTTTTTCTCCCATTTAGACTTTGTATATATTACATGCCATGTTTTAACAATGGCAGCTGTTTCAACTTTCATAAGCCTCTATCCTTTTTTAGCGATTAAATTGGGCTTTGCAAATTCTGTCAATAATTTACTAGACTCACTTACTTGAATATCCTTAGCAACCATCTTCAACCAAGCTTGATATCTATCTTGTTTTGATTTATCTGGATTGTTATAAAACTTATCATAATCTGCTTTTAAAGCAGCCACGGTCATAGGTGTTTTTAATTTCAAAATGTTTTCATTTTGTTGAATTACATTTTGAATTTCTTTTTTATACTGTCTGTATTTATTAATCTCTAAAGCCACCGACTTATCTACTTGAGCAGAGACCCATTGCAAGTTTTTCTTAAATCGAATAGCTGCGGTATCGTTCTTTATCTTATTATTGGCTTTTAAAGCAATAGTAGCAATCTCATTTGAACTTGTCCAAGGTGCATACTTAGCGCGCTCCATCTCATCCCATGGCAAGGCAGATGGGTTGTCTTTTTCGCGGTATTTTAAAAACTCATAATCATCGGGGAATACCACATCTGGCACGACTCCTTTTCTTTGTGTAGAACTTCCAGTCACTCTATAAAACTTTTGGAAGGTTAATTTTACTGCACCATATTCAGTTTGAATGCCCATCGCATCTAATGGTTTTCCAAAAGCTACATTTCTTTGCACCGTTCCTTTACCATAACTTGAAGTACTTCCTACAATTAAACCTCTTTTATAATCTTGAATAGCCGCTGCAAAAATTTCACTGGCAGAGGCACTAAATTCATTTACCATTACTACCAAAGGACCATCGTATAAAATACCAGGCGTTTCATCTGATAATATTTGAGACCTGCCTTCTTTACTTCTTATTTGAACAACGGGTCCTTTATCAATAAACATGCCTACCATTTGCACTACTTCATATAAAGAACCACCTCCATTATATCTAACATCAATAATAATCCCTTTTACTTTTTCAGCTTTTAATTTTTCTACTTCCCTCGCAATGTCTTTTGAACATCTTGCACCATCTTCTCTTTCAAAGTCGGCATAAAAATCGGGAAGTAATATATAGCCAATTTTTTCATTGCCATTTTGAATCACAGCACTTCTTGCAAAACCTTCATCAAGTACAATTTTCTCTCTAATTAAAGAAACTACTTTAGTCGTACCATCTGGCTTTCTAACAGTTAGTCTTACTTCTGTACCTAAATCACCTCTAATTAATTTTACAGCTTCAGTGGTTTCATATCCTGTAACATCTACAGGCTCATCCGCGCCTTGTGCAATTTTTACAATTACATCATTCACTACCAATTGGCCAGACTTCCAAGCAGCCCCACCAGGTTGTATACTAGCAATTTTCACACCGTTATCATCCTGCGTTAATTGAGCCCCAATACCATAGAAAGTACCACTCATTTGCTCTGTGAATGACCTTTTTTCAACTGGTGCAAAATAATCGGTATGCGGATCCATTAAACCCGTAATGGTATTCAAAAACGATTCAAATCTTTTTTCTTTGTCAAAAGTTTTTTCTAAAAGGCTAAATCTTTTGATATAATTTTTTTTGATGGTCGCACGTGCATTTGCTTCCAACTCAATATCTGTATTAACAATGAAATTATCTTTGACTGTATCTTTTATTTTACTAGTATCTGCTATGGCTTTTGCCTTAGCATGTTTTTCTCTGTCTTCAATTAAGCTAACATATCTGTCCAAGACTTTATACTTAATAGCTTGGTTCCATCTTTTCACTCTTTCTGCTTCATTACTTGAATAGCTCATTTTATCGGTATCTACCATTAAAGAGTCGTCTGTAGTGAAATCAAATGGCTTGTCAATAATAGATTCAAAAATGGCTTTTATTTCTTTTGATCTTCTTTCATAAATTGCATTGGCCGCTGGTTCAAATTGAATAGCTGCTCCATGTATTTCATCATCAATACTAGTCGCAAAAACTTTTAAGGAATCAATATCTGTTTGAAGTAAAATATTTTTTTCAGGGTCCAATACTTTTAAATAAGCATCAAACACTTCTTTAGAAAATTTATCATCAATAACCTTTGGGCTATAATGTTCACTTTCTAATAAGCGACCTACTGTAGACAATAACTTTCTATGTCTAATTTCTGAAGTTTCTGTATTGGCAACATTAAAGGTGTTAAAAGCGAAAAACAACCCTCCTACTAATACCAAAGTGGCAAAAAATTTCCACTTATTTTGTTTTACATATGTCATAATCTCGTGCATGAAGTATTTCAAAAATAGTATAAAATGCCTATCATAGGACTATAATTGAAATAAAGCCATCATTTTTGTGACAAATTTATAAAAACATGGAAAACTTCTTTCTTTGGTTCCTTATTTAACGTATTTTTGCGACCCTAAATGGAGGGCGTAGCTCAGTAGGTTAGAGCGACAGTTTGTGGATCTGTAGGTCGTGGG
>Ga0214919_10011666_pt1 | contig 10936 bp, 12 predicted proteins | sample LL1503_MetaG_FD_177994 | JGI IMG/M metagenome (GOLD analysis project Ga0214919, IMG submission 177994) | Freshwater microbial communities from Lake Lanier, Atlanta, Georgia, United States - LL-1503 | ecosystem: Environmental > Aquatic > Freshwater > Lake | place: USA: Georgia | collected...
TTTCGATCAAGACCCACAGGCTGGCATGCAAGCATTTATGTCAGGTCGCATCAAGGTCGAGGGTGACGTCTCCAAAATGTTGATGATGCCGTCAGTCATGCCAGTGAGCGATCTCGCCGAGCAAGTTGCTGCAGAGATTCTGGCCATTACGAGTAAGAGCTAGCCAAAAACTCCCACAGATACACTTTGTATATGGGGACGCAAAAGGTCGTTGACGTACATGCGCATATATTGCTTCCCGGCGTCATGGGAAGCTGCGGTGCGGCTGGCCCGGAAATGGGCTTTCGCGAAAATGGCGCCGAGTTCTTTCGTGCTGGCGATTATGTATTAGAAAATGTGCGATTCAACAACAGCCCATTTTCAGTTCCAGAGCAACGAATCGAAAAAATGGCGGCATTGGGAATCGATTTGCAATTGGTTTCCCCAAATCCAATCACATATTTTTACCATCAACCCAAACAGTCAGCGATTGAGTTCAATAAAAAACAGAACGATGAGATTGCAGCAATCTGCGAGACGCATAATCAGTTGGTTGGTGCAGCTTCACTTCCATTACAAGATCCGCAGGCATCATGCGAAGAACTCAATCGTGCTGTCCAAAAACTCAGCATGGTTTGTTCGTACATTGGTACCGATGTCAACGGTCTTGCACTCTCTGATCCGCAATTTGAAGAACTTTGGTCTGAACACGAGCGCTTAGGTGTGCCAGTTGTTATCCACCCGGGCCCACGCGGTTCGTATCAAACTCCCGACGCATTTTTTGATAAATGGGAGCTCGACGTTATTTATGGTTTTGCCATTGACGAGGGTTTAGCAGTTTCACACTTGCTGTTTGCCGGTGTGCTCGATCGACATCCAAATCTGCACGTTCACATTGCTCATGGCGGTGGTTTTGCTCCGTATCAAAAAGGTCGACTGATGGCCGCTCTTGAAAAGCGCCCTTTCGGAAATGGTCTGCTCAGCAGATCGTTTGCAGATCAGTGGGCGCAATTGAGTTTTGATACTGCAGTACATCGTTCTGATGCGTTGCAGTTTCTCGTCGACACCGAGGGAGTCGATCGTGTTTTACTGGGTTCAAACTTTGCTGGCTGGGACGCAGAGGACGGATACCGACAAATGATTGAAGGTCTGAATCTTCCAGCAGGTGGAGCAGACGCAATTCTCGGCGGCAACGCTCAACGAATTTTCAAGATCTGATTATCCATGGCGCTTGATAGTTCCGACCTGTACCACGTTGCATGGGTGGTACCTAATTTGGCCGATGCGATGCAGTCATTCGGTGCGGTTGGTCTGCGCTGGGCATCACCCGTTGTTCGCACAATAAACATGCAGACTCCGACTACAGAGCCAATCCAAATTTCTATTTCGGTCACTTATTCCATTGATGATCCAATGCATGTCGAACTCATTGAGCACTGCCCACACTCACCGTGGCAGATAGAGACTCATGGCACTCCTCATCATTTGGGTTGGTGGACAGACGACTTAAGCTCCGACATTGCGATGCTCGTGGGAGAAGGACACCAACTCCAATCATGGATGGTTGGAGAAGACGGTCAACCATCTCGTTTTGCCTATTTGCTCAACAATCAAGGAGTACGTGTTGAGCTAGTGGATCGTAAGGCAGAACCCCAACTTCGGGCTTGGTGGTCGGGCAAACCGTATATCTAGACCGTGTATAGAGGAGTAATTGACTACTTCACCTACCTACATCAGCCCATATATATAGATAGCATTTCTTCAATTAGGAAATAGGAGAAACCTTTGAAAACGGTCCTCATTGCCGGCGGAAATGTTATTGACGGAACTGGTTCAGCCCCACAGCTGAATACTGATGTTCTTATCAAAGGTGACCGCATTGTTGGAGTTGGCAAAAACCTTGCCATTGACCCTGTAGATAACGCTTCCGCCGAAAGAATTGATGCAACTGGGTTGACAGTAATGCCTGGTCTCATTGATGCTCACGTCCACGTAACACTTGGTGAGCCACGCACTAATGACGAACTCTTTATGCACCGCGATGCTGCAACGTCTGCAATGCTCGCCGCCTACAACGTACGGAAAATTCTCAAAGCCGGCGTGACTTCCATGCTCGATGTAGACGGAATTTTCAACATTGGGCCTGCTCTTCGCGACTCGATCAATTCCGGTGTTGTCGAAGGCCCAACAATGCGCTCTGGAAGTTATGCATTGATGACTGCTGTCGGTGGCACTGCAGGAAAACTCATTCCTGATTCAGGAACTGCAGGCTATGCAGAAGTTGTTCGCAATAAAGATGAAATGGTTCAGGTTGTTCGCCGCCAGGTCAAGGAAGGCGCCGACATCATCAAGATCCACGTAACAGGCGCAATACCTACGCGCTCTGGGGAAATCCAAGTTTGGACACGAGATGAACTGAAAGTAGTTTGCGATACCGCACATGATCTCGGTGTACGTGTGACAGCACATTGTCGTGGAGACAAAGCAACACTCGACGCTGTGATGGCTGGTGTCGACATTATTTGGCATGCATCGTTCTTGGGTGATGCTGCACTCGAGGCAATCATTGACAAAAAGGTACCGGTCGGACCAGTGTTTACTTTTCTCGCCAATTTGTCTGAATACGGCCACAAAGCTGGTGCCACGTCAACTGCAAAATCAATTTTTGCAGGCGAACTCGAACACACTGGCGCAAAGCTTCGTGAGGCATATGACGCAGGCGTCAAACTTCTCTCTGGTTCAGAGAGTGGTTTTTCAATGACTCCTTACGGACATTGGCATGCACGTGAAATGGAAGTCTTCGTACAGCACATGGGCCTCACCCCACTACAGGCAATCACGTGCGCAACAAAAGATAACGCCGTCGCACTTGATGAAGATGGTGAGACGGGTTGTATCTCTAGTGGCTATCGAGCAGACGTATTAGTGCTTGATGGTGATCCGTCAAAGAACGTGTCGCTGCTCGGTGACAAATCAAAATTCCGCTATCTGTATTGCCGTGGCAAACAGGTTGACCTCAGCCCAATGCCACCGCGCACATTGTTCCGAGGCGAACAGAGTTCAGGTTGGTCAGAAATTGCACTGACCCGCGAAGTTGCACTTTCGTAGTTACTTTCTAAGTACATCCCCCAACCTTGCGCGCCACTCGCCCAGGTCAAGATAGTCAAGAAATGACACAATCAGTCCGCTTGAATTGTCAACTGTGATTACTGCATGACATTCGACTGAATATTCTTTGCCACGAATCCAGAAACGATCCACTCGTTCAAGGTGTACACGCATACCGTCGATTGCCATTGACAACACATCCCACTTCACTTGTTCGCTTGCACTCAAAATTGGTGCGAACAACTGCTCAATTTCATCCCGTCCTGAGTAAGCAGTGTCTGGCACGTTTTGGTATGTGGCATTCGGCAAAAAACATGCGGCCACTGCAAACGCGTCGCGCGATTCAACGGCATCCAGAAATGTCCGAATGACTGTTTTTGGCTCTATCGTTTTGCTCAAGGACTTTACGGTAATGGGGGAAATGCGATGAAAAACGCAATCGTCACGGGTGCTGCTCGCGGAATAGGACGTGTTATCGCAAACCGCCTTGCGGATGATGGTTGGCGGGTTGGCCTCGCTGATATCAGCGTTGCAGCTATCGAAAGCGAAGAGCCGCTTCGTCCAAACTGCGTGGCACTTGAGGCCGATGTTTCGAACCCGAACTCTGTTGCTGAAGCACTTACTGCATTCGGAGCGACACCAGATTTGCTCGTGAACAACGCCGGAATTGTTCGTTTTGGTCCCCTTCTCACTCTTGCTCAATCCGACTTCGAAGCTGTTGTCAATGTCAATCTTGTTGGCACATTTACTGCGTCGCGCCAAGTAGCCGCTCTCATGATTGCCGATGGAAAACCTGGCAATATCATCAGCATTTCATCAATGAACGGAATCGTTCCGGGCCCTAACAGTGGCGCCTACACAGCAACCAAAGCTGCGATTGCACTTCTCACTAAACAAATGGCGGTCGAATGGGGTCCGCAAGGAATCCGCGTCAATGCAATCGCACCAGGGCTCATCGATGCAGGCATGAGCAACGCAGTGCACGCCGATTTGCAGATCCGCCAAGAGCGTGAAGCACGAATCCCACTTCGCCGTTTAGGTACGGCTGAAGACATTGCAAACCTTGTTGCATTTCTTGCATCAGACCAGTCGTCGTACATCACTGGTGAAAACATTCTCGTTGATGGCGGAATCGCAATGAGTATTTTGTCTACCCTTCCTCGTCCAAAGAGCGTCGACTCAGTCGGTCCGTCGAAGTAGCCATGAAAAATCTTTCAACAATGTCGGTAGTGATTACTGGCGGTGGATCGGGCATCGGCGAAGCAGCAGCACGCCATCTTGCTCTCGGTGGCGCAAAGGTGACGATTTGTGGACGACGTGCAGACCGTGTCGAAGCAGTAGCGAAAGAAATTGGCGCGAACTGTGCGTGGGTCAAAGCCGACGTCACGAAGGATGCAGATCGCAAGTTACTGATTGAAACCGCGGTGAAGCACGGTGGCGGTATTGATGCACTTGTGTCTAACGCCGGCAATATGGAACGCAAACCAGTTGAAGAATGGACCGAAGAACGCCTTCAACAAATCTTTAATGACAATGTGGTCGCCGGAATGATGCTGACCCAAGAGGCACTTCCCCATCTCGTCAAATCAGAGGGATCAATAATTTTTATGGGTTCGGTCTATACCGTTCGCGCCTATCCAGGTGCTGCACCATACGCTGCGACAAAGGGAGCCTTGGAGGCACTTGTGAAGGTGCTCGCAACCGAGCTTGGTCCTCGCAAGATCAGAGTCAATGCAGTGCGACCAGGTGCAGTACCTACAGAAATCAATGTTCGAGCAGGCGTTTTCACAGAAGATGCCGCAATGCAACGACTGCAATCAATGGCCAGTCATCATGCAGTTGGTCGCATAGGTACGTCACTCGAGATTGCAGAAGGTATCGAATACCTCATTCGCGCAGAATGGGTTACCGGCACAGTGCTCGCCGTTGATGGTGGTATGGGACTGGGCGTAATATCGTGAACGTGCTTACCCTCACCACCTACGACGACGCCAAAGAGATTTATCGACACAAAGACTTCAAGCAAGCTTTGTATGACGCTGGTGAAGTTGTAATGGATGGCGTGCTTGTCAATTTGCACGGAGACGAGCACCGGGCACGCCGACGATTGGAAAATCGTTTGTTTCGCCGTGAGACGTTGGTGCATTACGAGCGCGACCTGTTTCCTCAAGTAATTCAAGAGACCCTCGCACCACACGTCGCCGCAGGACGCGCAGAGCTTGTAGAGCTTTCCCATCAGCTCATGATGAACCTTGCCGCACTGAACGCAGGTGTCGATCGACCGCTCAAGACAAAAGAAGAAACGGACAACTTGTATGCCTTCATGATGAAGTTCATCGAAGGCGCCACTCTTGCACACACCACTCGCGACCCGAAAGAAGTCACGAGCGAGGTTGAAGCCGCAAAAAGTGAATTCAATGTTCAGTTTCTTGCACCATCAATCAAGCGCCGTCAGCAACTCATTGCTGCTCTAGCAACAGACGACACGGTGGAGTTGCCAAAAGACATCCTGACCGAATTACTCAAAAATGAAGACTCGCTTCATTTGCCACCAGAAATAATCCTCAAGGAAATTGCATTTTTCCTTCTTGCCGGTGCTCACACATCAGCAACAGCTTTTGTGCGAACTCTGGACAACCTTTTCAATTGGCTAGACAAACACCCTGAAGATCGAGAACTCGTGAAGACCGATCGATCATTCATCCAACGTGCGATGTTTGAAACAATCCGTCTCAATCCATCGAGCCCAACCGCAATGCGTAGAGCGACTACTGACATCACTCTCAAATCAGGAACCGTTGTTCAGAAAGACTCACTCGTCACTATTGACCTCATGTCGGTCAACAGAAATGTTGACATTTTTGGTCCAACGGCATCTGAGTTCAATCCGCATCGCGTTATCGAAACACCCAATGTTGCACGATGGGGTCTTTCATTTGGCCATGGGATGCACGCATGTATCGGTCAAGAATTAGCTGCTGGTCTTTCCGAGCGTTCTGAAGAAACCTCAGAGTTTGAATACGGACTTGCAACGGTTGCGGTACAAGCAATGTTCGATCGCAATGTTGTTCCGAATCCAGAAATTCCAGCAAAGATGGATACCACTACAAAGCGTCCCTATTGGGGTTCATACCACGTCATTTTTTCGAGCTAGCGACTATGTCGCCGCAGCAATTCACGCTTTCTCAATGGGATCAAGCACGAGGTGCATTACGTAATCGACACCTGCGTCAGGGTTTGTACGACGAAGGTGCAGCATTGATGTCTGGCGTGATCGTCAATTTGCACGATGCTGAGCACACTTCACGACGACGCCTAGAAAACCGACTGTTTAGACGAGATACGTTTGCATATTGGGAGCAAAGTCTTATCCCGCAAAACATCATTGAAAGTATCTCTGCACATTTATCAACGGGAAGCGTTGATCTATTGCAACTCGCACGCCTCACCATGATGCGAATTTCTGCTGGTATTGCCGGAATCGATTTGGGAACTGATCCAAAGCGATTTACTTTGCTCGCCGAACTCATGGGCAAACTTGCGCGTGCATCAAGCGTCAATCACTTCATTGGTGACAAACAAGCCGTCATTGATGACGGCAATCAGGCGCTCGCAATATTTGAAACTGAATTCTTTGCACCAGCCAAAGCACGACGAATCCTTCTGCTTGGGCAAATTGCAGCAAATCAACTTGATGCAACAGAACTTCCAAAAGATGTGTTGACGACTCTGTTGTCAAACCAAGACAATCTTTCACTGCCCAACGACACCGTTCTTCGTGAAATTGCGTACTTCCCTTGGGTCGGCTCTCATTCAACATCTGGTGCTTTCGTCAACTTAATGGACCACATTTTTCACTGGCTTGAAGCACATCCAAGTGACCGTGAGCTACTCGTCAACGACATTGCGCTCATTCAACGGTTTGGCTTTGAATCGCTTCGGCTGCATCCTGCAAGCCCCGAATCAGTCCGTATTGCGGTGAGCAACACGCTGATCGAACCAAATCTTGAAATCCCTGAAGGAAGTCGTGTGGTTATCGACATGCAAACCGCAAATCGTGACCTCAATGTTTTCGGTAGCGATGCTTCCGAATTCAACCCCTATCGAACGATTCCTTCCGATATTTCACCATGGGGTCTCAGTTTTGGTTCAGGGTTTCATGCATGTATTGGGCAAGAACTAGTCAGCGGCCTCGAACATTCGTCTACCGACACCGAAGTTCCACTGACGGGTGCGCTTGCAACAATGGCGCAAATTGTTCTTCAAAAAGGCGCAGTCCCCGATCCATCTCGACCATCGAGGCGTGACTCGCAATCACTCCGTCAAAACTGGATCGAATACCCTGTCGTTTTTCAGTCGTAGCTCTCACTACGAATGGTCGATCACTTCACCGTTCTCTGAAAATATGGTGATTGCTTCACCTGGGCAATTACGCGCCAACTTCAATAATGACTGCAGCTCATAGTCAATTACTTCAGCAATGGGTTCAGCGAGTTCTTGATCATCAAAACGGAAAACGCGTGGGCCATCACTCACGCATTTGCCAGAACTGATGCAGAGATCTTTTTGTACTTCAATTCGGTAAGCCATAAACAAATAATACTGTTAGACGGTGATGCCGCGAATTAGTTCGTCGCTCGAACCAACGGCCCAGTGAGCAGCCCTGCGCAACAACAACTGGTGCGAAGGATGAGTGAGTGAAAGTTGGTCGTGACCAAGCGCGCTATATACCGATCGCGATCCATCGTGCTGATGTATCCACATGCTTGCCTGATTTCCGTCCACACACTGCGACTCCGTCAGCACAATCGCTTCCGGAGAGCGAGCGACATCTATGTAGCACTCATCGTAAATAACAAATGGCTTCACTCCGTCGACTATCGGATGTGATGACACAGCAGAGATCTCGACATCGCCTGGTTGGGGATGGTGAGATACTCCCCAATTCCATGACCCACCGGCCCATTCTGCCCAAGTTGGCGCGTCTTCAAATGAAATGATCGCAGTATGCAGCGCGAGCAAACCAGCACCGTTCTTTTTTTGCGAGAGAAGTGCGTCTTTCCATTCGTCAGAAGTTGTTCGCGACCACTGCGCTCGCTGCTCCGGTGAGTAACGAGAATCTTTCATCTGAAACCAACATGCGTAACCGATGATTAAGTCGTACTTCTTTTGCTGCATGAACGATGTTGATTGATCTACGTCCCAAGCAATCTCGCTGTCTATCCCAACTTCACGTAAATTATCAACCAAAAATGGAACCGACGTTGCAAAATCATGAGCCCATCCACCAGTGATTATCAGACTCGATTTGTTCTGCATGTCGCCACCTATAATGAGCAAACGTTAGGAGAATGATTGTATGGACCTTCACCACGAATTTATTGTCAATGTCCCGATTGACAAAGCATGGTCAATTCTTACCGACATCGAACTAATTGCTCCATGTCTTCCAGGCGCCCAACTCACCGCCGCTCAAGGTGAGACATACTTTGGGAATGTCAAAGTAAAAGTCGGACCAATTCTTGCCAAATTCGAAGGACAAGCTTCATTTATTGAACGAGACGATGTTCAACATCGCGCCGTGTTGAAAGGTGAAGGACGGGATGGATCTGGAAAAGGAAATGCATCCGCGCTGATCACGGCCTCGCTCGTCGCAGTGAGTGAGAATTCTTCAAAATGCTCGGTCGAAACCGACCTCACAATTTCGGGCAAAATTGGCCAATTTGGTAGAGGTGCTTTGGCCGATGTCAGCGACAAAATTCTGGCCCAGTTTGTAAACAACCTCAACACCAAGATCTTGGGCTCTTAAAACGCTTTTTTCAACCTTCGATCGACCTTAGAGCGTGGATAGGATTTCGTAATCGGTTTATCCGATTCTCAAACCTAGGGGGAAAAATGAAAAAAACACATCCATTGATGGTGCGCCGTTTGTTCGCATTGTCAGTTGCTGGTTTGCTTTCACTGTCAGCATGTGGAGGAAGTTCTGCAGATACTGCAGCGTCCGACACCACTGCAGCGGCAGCGACAGACTCTTCAGCATCTGATATCGCAGCAGCACGCGTTACCAAGTATTTGCAGACGATCACAGACATCAGTCTTGGTGATGCACCTACATCAGTACCAGAGGCAAAAACTATCTACTACATTGCTTGCAGTGTGGCAGTTTGTGCCGAGATCCAAGTTGGTGTTGAAGCCGCAGCCAAGGCTCTTGGTTGGACATTCAAGTCAACATCACACCAAGACACACCTGAAACTGTTGCCGCAGCGTTCGATGCCGCAATCGCAGCAAAGCCTGACGTTGTCATGTCGAGTGGTAACCCACGTGAGTGGTTTGCAGATCAACTAACGACTCTGCAGAGCATGAACATTCCATTGATTTCTTGGTCGTTGCCAGAAGGCTACGAACCAGGTAACGGAATAGCTGCCAACATTTTGTCGGCAGACGACTACTACTTCTACGGCGTGTTGATGGCCGACTACTCGGTAGCAAACAGCAAGAACAAGGACATCCGGTTTATTGGCTTGCCAGTGTTCCCAGTGTTGTCGCTCGTACAACAGGGCTTCAATGATGAGATCGTAAAAATCTGCCCAGACTGCAAAGTCGAGACGCAGGAAATTGCAATCTCTGACATCGGTGTTAACTTGCCAGGTCAGATTGTTTCTTCTCTGCAAGCTGATCCATCCCTCGACTTCATTGCCTACGCATTCGGTGGCATGATGTACGGCGTTCCAGATGCACTTGATGCGGCTGGTCTCATTGATCAAGCAAAGGCTGTTTCTCAGGCCGGCGGACCAATGAACTTCGACTTCATCAAGAGCGGTCGTCACCAACTCGGTGAAGTCGCTCTCGCATCCGAATTGCTCGGCTGGCGTGCAGTTGACATGGCAGTGAGCTTGCTCTCAGGCGGCACAATCTCGAAGGCACCAGCCTCTGAGACTATTGCTGGACACACAGATATTGGTCTCAACGGTTTGCCACTGCAGATTCTGCAGGCGGACACAATCACTGATGCAACCAAACTGTGGCCAGGAGTTGTCGGCTTCCAAGACAAGTTCCTCGCACGTTGGGGCAAGAAGTAAACATTAATTAGTCAACATGGGGTGGTTGTCAATCCAATTTGGTTTGACAGCCACCCCTTTGACATTTCTCCACTCGATGTTCAAATGATTGCCACTACACCAACCCTTAATATTCGATCGATTTCGAAGACATACCCTGGTCAGGTAGCGCTGAACGAAGCACACCTTCAGATTATTCCTGGCGAGGTTCACGCACTAATAGGTCAAAATGGTTCAGGCAAGTCAACACTGATAAAACTCATCGCCGGATACATCAAAGCAGATCATGGTGCCGATGTCGAATTCAGTAATGAACGAGTCGACCTATGGCGACTCTCTCCAAATTTGCGAACACAGATCAGAATTGTTCACCAAGATCTTGGACTTGTTCCAACACTCTCTGCAATCGAAAATCTTGGACTTGGCCGCGGATACGAAACTGGTTTCGGTGGACGAATCAAATGGCGCGCAGAAGCGCGACGCTGTCAAGAATTACTCCTTCGTTTTGGTCTTGCACCAGATGTACGCAGCCCACTCGCTGCGCTCACATCTGGCGAACGCGCTGCGGTTGCAATTGTGCGCGCGCTCCAAGACTGGAACTTTGATAAGCCAGGATTGCTTATTCTCGATGAACCAACAGCCGCCCTTAATCGCGGTGAGGTCGATGCACTATTCAGCGAAGTACGAAGAGTTGCCAGCCTTGGGGTTGGGGTTGTCTTCGTAAGCCACATGCTCGAGGAAGTTCTTGACTTGGCCGACAAAGTAACAGTTCTACGAGATGGCAATGTCG
>Ga0214919_10011667_pt1 | contig 10935 bp, 7 predicted proteins | sample LL1503_MetaG_FD_177994 | JGI IMG/M metagenome (GOLD analysis project Ga0214919, IMG submission 177994) | Freshwater microbial communities from Lake Lanier, Atlanta, Georgia, United States - LL-1503 | ecosystem: Environmental > Aquatic > Freshwater > Lake | place: USA: Georgia | collected 2015-03-15
TTCTGTGTAGTTGCCTCCGCCTCTGCTCGTGTTTTACCTGCGAGATAACTTGCTAAACGAGCGATGCGACTAGTTGCCTGCCTCTTTCTCGCTGCCTCCCTCTCTGCCTCCCTCTCTGCTGCCTCCGCCGCCACCCTCTCTGCTTCCTCCCTCTCCTCCACCATCTTCTTATACGTCTTATCCCTCGCTGTCGCCCTCTCCCTCGACCTATTACTATATAATTCCTCCCCGTGGCGAAACTTCGCCTCTTTCAACTGTTGATTCAATAGGGTCATACTATCCTCAAACGATTCTCCTCTTGACTTCTTAAGACGTATATCCTCCGCATAAGTCGCCACCAGTCTCCAAGCTTCCGATGGGGGATGGTTGTCTCTTATAGGTAATAATAGCTCATTGCTGTTGGGGAAAATATGCTTTTTGATGAGATTCGCTATTAGATCATTTCGAAACATATAATATACCGACTTTTTGCCCGATGCGAGGAACAGCGCTCGTTCGAGTTCGTCATTAGGCAATCTCGCAAGACGCAAGCATTCAGCTATTTCTTTTGATAGTGTTTTGGAAGATGATGAGTTTGCTTGTTGTGATTGTGTCCGTGATTGTGTTCGTTGTGGTTTTGCTTGTGATGATTGTCTTTGTTGTGATTGTCCTCTAGAAGACGGTGGTTTTGCTTGTGATGATTGTCTGGGAGACGGTGGTTTTGCTTGTGATGATTGTCTGGGAGACGGTGGGTTTGCTTGTGATGATTGTCTGGGAGACGGTGGGTTTGCTTGTGATGATTGTCTGGGAGACGGTGGGTTTGTTCGTTGTGATTGTCCGCTGGGAGACGGTGGTTTTGCTTGTGATGATTGTCTGGGAGACGGTGGGTTTGCTTGTGTTGGTCTAGATCCGCGTGGGTCAATCCTATCCTTTTCATCACATTTTCTATTTAGTCTCCAACACTCTAGTACTCTTTTATCTTCATCGCTTGGTTTATCCTTTACGCCCAATACTTTATTTTTCCTTAGGTATCTAGCAAGATCTTGTCTGTCAAATATTTGGTGCTCACACATTAGTTTATAACATCCGGCTCCGGAGTCTGTCATACGTTATTATTATATAATAACAATATTATTTTTTTAATAGAAATATTAAAAAAATAATTTAATATATTAAAACTACATAAAGATATTATAATAATATCTTATTATATATTATTTTTTTCTAAAATTACTATAATAAAATTACTATAATAAAATTACTATAATAAAATTACTATAATAAAATTACTATAATAAAATTACTATAATAAAATTACCCAAATTTATTATAATAAATTTAACTAACTACTATTATAATCTATAATAAATATATAAAAGATTATAACATGTTAAAATTTATAGATGATTTAGATAAAAAAAATAAACAACTTAATAATTTAGCATTATTACCCGGTTTTAATATTGAAGATTTTAATTCTTCAAAAAAGCATAACAAATATAGAGACTCTATTTTTAATTTGGATAATATGATAGATAAAAATGTAATAAGCGACAAAACTTTTGCTAAATTTTACAAAGTAATTGATAGTTCTGAAAAAACACATACAAAAAAACGACGCGTGAGAGAACAAAAATTAACACGAAAACATTAATTTATAAAATTTTAAATTATTCAACCTTGAACCAATTATTATTATTAAATGGACTTATTAATATATTGCTTATTCTATCTTTCCAATACTTTACACGTTCTTCAAATAATTGTTCTTTAATAGTTTTTGGAAATAATTCTTTATTTAAATATTGTTTTTCCAATTCACTCTGTTTAGGTTTAACTCCATAACAATTTGCACCTAATTTTGTATGAGGATTTGGAACATAACCACCATTTATACCTGGCAATCCACAATCATATTTATGACCCTCTTTTTCTTGTAATTTTGTCCAATCGCTTTGACTTGTCGGATAAAGTCCCAATTGATCCTTGGTCCAACCATAACTACACCAACTTGCGCCAGTTTTGTTAGCTTCATTTAATTGTTTATAACTGGCAAGATCTCCGTCAAATGCTTTACAAATTGCTTTAGCATCATGATAAGTAAATCTATTTCCTGGAATATGATAAACTTCATTATTGTTTGTTATAACTGGTTTCTTATTTGTTCCATTAGTGGCTATTGTTTTAATATTAATTTCTGGTTGTGGGGAAAATATATTTTTAATTTCTGTAATAACATCAATATTAAAAAAATATGATAAACCATTTACAAAAACTAAAAGAATAAATAATCCCCACAGCAAAGCTTCAAATATTATAAATATACTAGATGGTTCTCTATATTCATCATCTTCAGATTTTCCTAAAAATGAAAATATTATATAATAAACAATAATAATAATTATTAACACTACTAATACAAAAGGATTGCTGCCTAAATTATTTAAATTATTATAAAAATCTTGCGTTATATTATTAAATAATGACATAATATTATATATAAATAATATAAAATTATATGGATACTAATCAAATAAAACACAAATTATAATAATTTATAAATATTCATAATAATTCATAATAATTTATAAATATTCACAATAATTTTCTATAAAAATAACAATACCCTTTTGAAGTTATTAATTGTGATTCGCTAATTTCGGTAACATTGGTATCATTATATTGATACCATTTTTGATTTGAATTTTTAACATAAGCAGTATAATGACCACCCAAGCATTCTCCGCTATGATTACATATTCCAAATAACTCATATATATATTTGTCTTTGTTATAACCAATAACATAACTACTTAAATCAAGTCCTAATAACGGAGTTTTAATTATATTATTCAGTTTTTTATTAACATTATTAAATCTTTTAAAATCTACTATTAATATATTTGGCAAACTCCAAAATTTAATACATTTATTAACATTCTCTTTAGTATTTGTTGTTTCATTATACCAAGCATTTTCACCCTCTAAAAATTCATATTGTGTATATAAATTGAAACAATCATATATACTAAACTCTTGATTGGTATTTTTACCAATTGGTATAGGTAAATTAATTATGCTAAACGGTTCAGGGGTTATACTCATAATCTCAGTTAATTTATTAGAACACTTAGATTCATCGTTTGATATAATTAATGATACATGAATTCCGAAAAAAAGATCTAACATTTCAGAATAATTATTAGAATACATATTTTTAATCATTGTATAACATTTTTTAGCCAACTCATCTATATTATTTATTGATTTGCCACCTATTCTAATATCTACCTTTCTCTCTAATGCCTCGTGAAAACAATCAAATAAAAAAATTAAGAATTCCGGTAAATCATTTTGCGCATAACCAGTAAATAATTCACGGTTTTTAATTTTTGATATGTGATGAATGGCATTTATAAACCTATTTGGACTAATTACACAATTTTTTGACCACATCAAATCTTTTAAACTTTGCCATTCTTGTAAAAGTAAGCTATTGCTATTTACTTTGTTAATATTATTAATGTTATTAATATTATTAATGTTATTAATAACTTCATGTAACTCATAACAATGTGATAAAATTTGTAAGCATGAATTTATATAACAAGTATTTCCTAAATTACATAATCCAGTTAATCCTTTATTATCATATTTATTTAACAAATCATTTGATAGCAAAAATTTATAATCAATATGTGACATAATTTTACACTAGATTAATTAGAACACTATATTTAAATATATTTAAATGTATTTAAATGTATTTAAATTATTCATACTATAATATGAATAGTAACACAAACAATATATACAATAGCACACATAACTATAATGCCAATGAAATATTATTATATAATATTTTGCATAGTACACATAATTACATTACATCTTCTAATACAACTATTAACTATTTAAATAATAGCCTACACTATTTAAATAATAGTATAAATCACTTAAATAGCAACACTAATAATTCAATGTTTATATTATTACAAAATTATTCTTTATATAACAATTATTTAAATACTAATACTAATACTAATACTAATAATAATAATACTAATAATAATACTAATACTATACAAGACACCGATTTATTAAATTATACTTTAGAAGATTTTGAAAATCTGTCAAGCGTAAATATGAAAGCACTAGTTAAAATATGTACTGCAAAAATAAATTATTCTTGTATTGCGGTTCCTTTGAATGATACATGTCCTATAACACAAGAAGAATTTTCAAGAGATGATTATGTGACACTAATTAAAAATTGTGGTCATATTTTTAAATCCCAAGCAATAGAAAATTGGTTGTATCAACATCAAACATGTCCAATTTGTAGGCATAATATTTTAACAAACTCTAAAATTATTAGTTATATAAATCCAGATACACAAAAAAAACTATTTTTATATAGTAATGAGTTTAGGTTTTATTTAGCTTTACATATTGAAAACCTATTAACAAATAGAGAAAACCTACATAGTGATAGTACTATAAATGATGATGATGTAAATGATGATGTCAATAATAGTTATGAATTTGGACTATTTTTACGCTAATAATTCTATTATATTGACACACTCATCGGTATTATTAAAGGAATAATATAACTAGTATTTATAATTTTCAAAAGTTCTACTCTAATTTGCCTACTTATTTTCCATTTTTTACTTCTATAACACATTATATTTTTCTTAGCTTCACTATATAGCGCGGGTGTTTCTTTGAGTGATTGTTGTAATTCTCTCAACTTCTGTGTTTCAATTTTATAATTTTCTTCTAATACTTTAATTTTATCAAATTGCTTACGTGTTTCCAGACATCTTTTAATAGTATCATTTTTTTTCAAATAAACGTATTTTTTTATATCGGCTAACATTTGTTTTTCATATATTGTAGTAAAATATTTGCCTCTTACATTACGTAAAGTATCATTATTTGTATTATTAATACCTTTATTTCCGCAATATGGACAACGCGAATCTCCATTTCTAAACCAACTAATTAAACAATTAGTATGATAAGTATGATTACATTCAGGCAAAGTATAACACTGACTACATATTAATTCATCTCTACATATCATACATTGTTCGTTTGTATTATTAATATTAAGAATATTAATGGCGTTTGTTAAAGTATCCATCTTTAAATATATAGTAATTGGTAGTTAAATTTTAAATAATATTTTATATTTATTATTTAAAAATATACAAAAACATTTTTAAATTACATGAAACTCAATTTCTACTTTGTTAATGTTCCAAATGGACTCCAATAAGGCAACATATTCGGTTTTTGTTTTAATATATCTAAAATTTTTTGCGAAACACATTTTTTATCTACTACAATCTGGTATGTATAGTCTTCAAACCATGTATTTGCCATATAATAATATCCTTGGAATCCTGTTTTTTCTCCCCAAGAATTTTCTATTAAAAATCCATTTGTTTTTGAATTTTCAAAATTATATCCCTTTATAATTAGAGCATGTATTGGACCACTTTGTCTATAATTTAAAGCGTCGCATTTTTCCATATAATTAGAAAAACCAAATACATTTTCATAATCAAAACCATCTTTATCTAAAAATCCATCATCCAATGAAATATATTTATTAACATCTATTCCTATCCAAACTGCTTCTTCGTTGTCTATCGATTTTTTAACAGCATCAGTCATTATATTAATTGGAACATTTATAAAAGTTTCAATACCAGCACCTACTATATTGTATGCCATTTCTACAGTATATAGTTTATAAAAAGGAGCGTATTTACAAGGATAATTAATTAAACATATTTTATCTTTCGCATTATATGGAACATATTTTTTATAAAACTCTAATGGAGTAATATTTGCTATAGTTTTGGCTTTTAAAGATTCTGATTTAATATTTTTGCTATTTTTTTCATAATATTCCCATGTTATTGTACTTGGTGGTTCTCCTAAAAATAAAACCAATATTTTATAACATTCAGATAACATTTCATCTAATATTTTATCTTTATATTTTAGTAATTCGGTTTTAGGAGTTGTCTTTAATTTATGACCACATTTTCGCAAAAAGTCATTATATAATATTTCTAATTCTTTTGAATTAGAACTATGAAAACTCTCATCCATATTTGATTTAGGTATTATACCATATTTTTCAATTAAATTTACAAAAATTTTCCAATTACCTCCATCACCTGGCAAATTTTGTAACATATATACTGTTTTTAATGTGTCACTATTATAGTTTAATGTTTCTAAATTTACAGAAAAGTTTTCTACTATAAAATTTAAATAATAATTGGCTTTTTCTAATTTGTCATAAAAAAATAAATAAACTTCAGAAAATTCAAAACTAGGTAACAAATTGTATTTTTGAATCATTTTAAAACGAATTATATTTAGAAAAGCAAATAACCAACAACGACCACTATTTTTTTGGTCTGTTATAGTAGTTTCAGTATTTATAACTTTTTTGAAAACTTGCCTTTTATTTTGTTGGTAATCACTTTTAAGCACTAAATTTCTGAAAGGGGTTTTAGTATTTACATTTTTAAGAACTTTATTTGTTTTTTGTTTATTAAAATTATAAGAATAATTTTTTAAATTTTTATATGTTATATTCTTTACCATTATATTATACTAATATTATAATATATTATTATACTAATATACTAATATACTAATATACTAATATACTAATATACTGTTATACTGTTATACTGTTTTGTCTAATTATTTTTATTTACATTCTTTTAAATATTTATCAAATAATAAACTCTTGACCTCTTTACATTTTAATTCTTCTACTTTTTTCTCATATTTTTCTGGTTCATTCCATTTTTCTCGTAATTTGGTCAATTCATTGTGCCAAGATTGCAATGTTATTCCGCGTTTTTTTTTGAACTCACTCATATTTTCCAAATTTAAAGCATATAATTGCAATAATGGTTTCATTATTTGATTACTAATATAATGATTGTAGTCAAGTTCTAGTTTGTTTTGCTTAATAAAGTCGGGTGTTTCTATTTTTTCTCCTTGAAGTGCTTTTTTATTAGTATTTTTAATATACGCATAATAAATCCTATCTCCAGATGCAGGTTTGTTTCCAGAATCGCGTGCTCCAATTCGCTCTGCCAATACTTTGTGAGCAATTTGTTTAGGATTTTTATAATAACCTCGTAATGATTTAGTTACTAATAATTTATCTATTACATAATTTCCAGTTATTAATTTTTCTATACACTCATTCAAGAATTTGATTGATTTAACCATGCTTTTTTCTTGCATAATAATATTTACAATACCCCCATAAATGTCTTTTACAATTGGTGCGTTGTCTCTGCGTTTTAATACAATACCCATATATTTCATTTTTCCTTTATCTGGATTATTTTCATATAAAATACCAACATAGCGTTTTTTTGATAATAGTATCCATGGATAAAATGTTTTTTCATATTCTAAATCATGCGGTTTTTTCAAAAATGAACTGGCTAGTTCTCCGGCTTGTTTGGCCAACTCAATAGTATATATTAGTGCTGGTTTATTTAATATTTTTTCATTTGTTTCTGGATTGCGCAAATTAAATTTGAAGAATACGGAATCTGTATCACCATATACACATTCGGCTTTAACTTTTACTGACGTTCCGTCTGATACTTTAATAACTATATTATTATAACACTCCTCAATAATTGAGCGTCCATAAAATAATAATTTACGACCAATTGCGGTCGTTGAAGCAGCAACATCTGCCTCATAAAAAGCACTAGTTATAGCACCCATTTGACCATATAATGAATTTGCGGTCACTTTAATACTTAATTGACGCTTATCTAATACATTTTTCATAAAATCATCTGTTTCTGATAAAATAAGTTTTCGAGTTGCTTTACGTGCGGCAAGCAATTCTTCTAAAATTGAAGGCATAATTGCTTTGCCTTCTGGAAATTGCGCAAATCTACAAATTTTATAACCATTAATTATTTTTTTTGCCGCAGCTTTTGGTGTGAGTCTTTTATAGTGATAAGTATCATATTTTACATCTACGTAATTGTAACCCAAATCATATAAATTATCATATATAAAATTGCCTTGCTCATCCTTTTCTCCGGTTTCTTTAATAAGAGCATTACTTAAATCATATTCTTTTGTCCATACTTTACTATCATGTGATAAATTTTCTGAAATAATAGAAGACGGATACAGAGAACTATAATCAACACAAGCTACAGGATCTTCTAAATATATTCCTGTTTTTGGCGTAAAAACATGAGCACCTTCATAACCACCTCCGGTTTTCTGTTTTTTTATTACAGGCATTAATGTATTTTTTTCGCCACATTTTTTAGAAATATAACTATGTAATTTAATTCCTTGACCTCGTAATAATAAGAAACTTAATGGAACATCGCATAAATTAGACATTTCAACTTTGTCTGTAATTACATCTACTTTTAATAATAACCAAATAACATTATCACAATCGGCAAGACAATATTTACCAACAGTCCATCTGTCATAGTCTGTTCCATTTGCTAAGGCAAATATTTCTTGTGGAGAAACATCATCTTTGGCTAGACCCCAATTATATTTATAATTTACCAAATCTAATTCTTCAATACTATTTATAACAAACGAATGTTCATGTGTGTTAATTTCACTAATTTCAAATTTTTTGCCTTTTTTGTATAAATTGCTACTGAATCCTAATTCGTCAAATTTAATAAAACTACCAACCGAGATTCCTGTTAAATTTTTGCTGTAAATTTTAGTAGTATTATTTTCAACATCAATACTTATACTATTAACACTATCGCTAATAAAATAACTTGATGTAAAATCTAATTTGTTTGAACTTAATGTAAACTCTTTTCTAAAAATTACACACATGTCTATAATAATGCGACCCGGCATTTTAATGAATTTTAAATTATATTCTCCACTTGCTAAAATGATTTTGTTTGTTTCAATACTTTCAAGATTGGTGCGCCAATCTTTAGAAATACAAATTTCCTCTTTATTACGTGATAATTTTAGAAATTCATTGACACAATTTAATTCTTTTGACCTATTATACATAAATTCAAAGTCAAATCCTGTAATATTATAACCTGTAATAATATGTGGATTTTCACTAACTATAAGTTTAGTAAATGTTAAAAGAACCTCCTTTTCACTGTTGCGCTCTAATACAATAACATTGTTTTCTTGAGCCCATAATAAATATTTATCTGGAATTTTGCATCCTCCCTTAACAATAATTATACGTTTATATGGTTTTGATTCCGTATAATTAATAAAACTTAACCCAATAAAAGTAATAATATCGCCTTCTAATTCTGGAAATCCGGTATTAGTAAATGCTTCTGTCAATTCGTATAATTTAGTATTGTATTCACATTTCTCATCTTTAATTAATTCAAGTAATGTAGCATTTTTTTTATTATATAGTTTTACCTTCTTTTTACGTTTAAAATTAATAGTATTTACTTCTTGATTTAATTCTTCAACGTTATTATCTTCGTCTTCATCTTCTTCCTCTTCTTCTTCTGATTCAGATTCATTTAACTCTATAAACTCTCCTGAATTTTTTCTTTTAAAATTTGCCGGCTTATAATTTGCTAAGTTTTCTATTAAATTTTCAATATTATAAGAATCGGGGTTTTTATTTTTTGGATACACTTTTGAAATATGTTTTTGTTTATTAGTTACTAAATCAAAGGCACTCAATATTTCATCCTTTAACAGGTCAATATTATAATTTTCTTTATAATTAGCACTAGATGAATTATAATTTTCAAGTATATTTGTGGCTAATTTTTTGTAATTTTTTATTGGAACAGGAAAATCGCCATGACTACTACTTGCCTCAATATCAAAACTGCAAATATTATATTTTACCAGCGTCTCTTTTTCTTTATATGAATAAATATCCTCATATTTAACTGAATATTCATAGGCACAATGTGTCGTTTTATTATTAAGTTTTATTACTTTGTTTGATGGTATTTTAATCCATCCGCTTGGATTAATTTGTTTTTTGTGAAAGAATTTTAATAATGGAGGAATATCGGCTTCATAAAGATAACAATTAGTTGTTCCATGTTCGTCGCTATAACTATATCCTTCATCATTTAATGTTCTTTCAAATCCTGTATATTTATCATTAGTATCTGTGTAAAATAGTTTTTTAACTTTATTATAAGCATTAGTATTTGTAAATACTATTTTAATAAAATTATGTAATTTTTTATTATTAAATCCATATAATTTTTGCCTTTTTACAAGTTTAAAACCTATAATAGTGTCTTCGTAATAATAACCTATTTTTTTCTTTAAATGAGCCAAAAATAATGTATTTCTTTGTTCATTCCATAATTCGTGAACCATTATGTAGAAATATGGATAAAAATCTTCTATTAATATTGATGCTGTTCTATTAGAGTCATTAATACCAAATGCTTGAATAATAAATTTTTTGTTATCTTTGTAATGATTTAATGAATCTTGTGAATATTTATTCTTTTCTTGTGAATGCTTACTAATACCATCATATACATTATAATCATACAATCTAAAAGATTTGAATTTGTCCATTTTAATGCTTATTAACTATTATTACAAATTTGTCTATAACTATTTATTTTAAAATAAATATCAATTTTTAAAATAAAAAATTATGTTTTTATATTTACTAATTAATTCATTAATTAGTAACAAGGAACGGGCATATTAAGCCTATGTTCGGGTATTTTAAGCCTATGTTCGGGTATTACATTAACAGAGTAACAAGGAACGGGCATATTAAGCCTATGTTCGGGTACTGCTGGCGGCGGCTGCGGGGATCTCGGCGGGCGCGGCGAGGGCGGCGGCGAGGATCCCGGCGAGGATGGCAGCGAGGATCCCGGCGAGGATGGCAGCGAGGATCCCGGCGAGGATGGCAGCGAG
>Ga0214919_10011668_pt1 | contig 10935 bp, 8 predicted proteins | sample LL1503_MetaG_FD_177994 | JGI IMG/M metagenome (GOLD analysis project Ga0214919, IMG submission 177994) | Freshwater microbial communities from Lake Lanier, Atlanta, Georgia, United States - LL-1503 | ecosystem: Environmental > Aquatic > Freshwater > Lake | place: USA: Georgia | collected 2015-03-15
TAAATAAAAATAGTTATGTAAGTATAACTAATAATGAAATTATTAAAAAAAATGATGATATTATAAATATATTTATAAATAAATTAACAAGTAAATTTATATATATAAATACATCAATAAAAAAAATAATAAATGTCTTTAAAAATAATAAAATTATAAAAAAAATTTATAACTATAATTATAAATATCAATTATATAATACATATTTATTTTTATTAAGTAATAAAATTATTACCACACAAAATGCAGCGTCCCTTGAACAAAGCCAAAGAAAATTTTTAAATAAAATTAACAAATATAAAATATTGATAAATAATGTTAAATTTAACGATAAAATATTTACAATTACACCTGTTTTTTTAAAGAATGAATATAAAAATAATATTTTATTAATAAAAGATAATAAAAAAATATTTTTAAAAAAATTTTATTCATTAAAATATTTAAAATTATATAATTTATTTATTTATGATACCAATTATAATTATAAAATATTTAAAGAATATTTAAAAATATATAAATTATATGATTTATATTTTAAAAAATTAAAAATTTTAGATGATAATAATATAGAAATTCTTAGTTTTATTAATATTTTAATTATTCAAGAAAAAGAAAATATAAATAAAAATGATAATATTATTTATTCACCAATCAAAAATAATATTGATAAAATATTAAATTATTATAATGTAAAAAATATTATATTTATTGATTATAATAATTATACTGATATTAATACTATTATACATACACATATTTTTAATACATCTAATTATAATTATATAATTAAATTTTGCTTAAAAAATATATCTCCACTTTTTATTTCTATTATTTATATACTTTCTATAAAATATAAAAATAATTATATAATTCGTTCTACATTTAGTTCTGGGTATTATTATTTTATTAGTTTATCTTCAAATAATATAAAAATTAATTTATCAGAAAATTACAATAAAACAATTTTTAATAATATGACCTATCTAATTGAAATAAAAAATGATTTTGTAAATAACTTAAATAATATATTATTTAAAATAATAATATTGGATATAATAGAAAATTTAAAAATAAAATATATATATACTAAAATTTTATATAATAATTCAGATTTATCTATAGTAAATATAGATAAAAAACTCAATTACTCAAAAGAAAATAAAATAAATAAATATTTAGATAATATTTATCCTAAGAAACTATTATCTTAAAAAAATATTAATTGGTTTCAACTGTTATTTATAAAATAGCATTTTTAGCTCTATTTAATATAGTAGTTATTTCAAATACAATAATAATATTCGTGTATTATATTTAGTTATTGGTTCTAATAACCATTGTTTATCATAATTTATTGAAGTAATATCATGTAAAATATTTTTAAAGAATTCTATCCAACTAACACTATAATCATTAAATAATTGTTTAAAAAAAATATATAATTCATATTTATTATTATTTGTAATAATATATAATATTATATGTAAATTAAAAAACATATTATTTAACAAATTAATATGTTTATATAAGAATTCTTTATGTTTCATGGATAAACAATAAAGAATTATTTTATTTTAAAATAAATATTTTTTTGATGATTCTTCATAAATATATTTTTTATCATAATTTAATAATCTAAATAAATCTTTGATAAAAAATATTATTTGTTCAGAACATAATATTGATTGTTTATATGTAAAATTATCTCCATATAATTCTACATTATAATTTAAATATTCAATATATTGTTTAGAAAAATTATTTGGCGTTAGTTCATCATTATATGTATAAGTTGTTAATATGCTTATTAAATTTAAGAAAACATTTTTTTTATTTTCTAAAGATGATGTAGGACATCTTTGGAGTAATATGTTATTAGATAACATTTTTTTGTAAAAAATTTATATAATTTAATAATGTTTTATGGTATATAAATTAATTTTTATCAAAAATAATATCTATTTGATAAAGTAAAACTAATGAATTCTTGCGGCTGCATGACGTGATAAATATCTTATAAGTTTAAATGCACTTTCTTCATCATCCAAAAAATAATTTATTATTGTATTATCTAAAATATTATCTGAGATAATATATGATAGTTCTGTCCATAATAGATTATTTTTTTTATCAAAATCTTTTATTAAGTGTAATATATAATAATATTTGCGATGTCCTATATTCAAACAGTTGCTAAATGCTTTATATATCCAGTTTATATAAATAGCAAAGTCGTTCCATACGTAAAATGTTTTATTAGGTTTATTTTTTAATACATTGAACAGTTCGGGAAAATAGTTTTCAAGAATTTCTTCAAATGAATATTTTGTTGAACGAAGAGAAAGAAATTTATCTCTAATATTATCTTCATGTATCCAAGTACATGTATATTGATTTTTACAATTTATATTTGAGCATTTAATTTTTCTACAGTGAGAACTGAAAATGCCATTAAATGCTATAATTATAAGCTTGTGAAATAAAGAACACATTCCACTTTTAATTAACCATAAAGATTGAAAATGTTGTTTTTCTCTATCACAATGTATAAGCCTACATGATGGATTATTGCACATAATATCGTTCCAACAGAATAATATTTCAGAACATTTACGATAACATTTAGGATTATGGAAACAGGAAGCAGATTTTTTATATGTTAAAATCTGGATAACTTTATACCATGGTAATACTTTTGTTTTTAGTTCGTATATTAAAAACACATTAATAGCATCAATAATTGATTTATTATCATAAGTTTTTCTATAAAACATATAAATAATATTTAAAAAACCTTTATATCCAAGTTGCACAAGTCTTAAAAACTGTCCTTCGTTATTTTTATCAAACATATTTTTTTTGAATAGATGAAAAATGATATATAGAACTATTTAATAAAAAAGTATTATTATATTGTTAATATCTTGAGTCAAAATGGATATGGTAATTATTTTTAATATAGTAAATGTTAAATATAATTAATTTTCAATTTTTTTTAATTTTTATATAAAAAGGTGTAAAAAAAATTGTAATATTAATTATATAAATGGTATGAATTATTTTAAATATATAATATGACATCTATATTTGATATTCAGATAGATATTATTAAATATTTTACCAATGTTCATAATAAAAACAATAATTGTGTATTATTAAGTTTAATTGAGAAAATATCACATTCACATGATAAGATAACTAATTATTATATTAATTATCCATTAGAAATTAATGTTGAGGATATTTATAATAGATGGTTAGAATATGCTATAGAAAATTTAAATATTAATAAATTATCATTATTGTCGATAAGTTCTATAAATGTAGAATATTGTTTTAGTAAGATAGACATTATATGTGGAGATATAAATATAAATCCAGAAGAATTTATAAGAAAGTTATGTTTTGACATAATTGAAAATTTAAATATTCATTTAATTGAGATGTATCGTGATAATTATTATGATGATTATAATGATCATGAATACAATGAAGTATTTAATAATACGGACATGCAAGATATATATGATATATATCCGACAGTTAATATATTAGTTCCGATTACATTAGAGAAGGATAATAACAAGACAGAATTTTTCATTAGTGGAACGATAAAGACAAATTTTAATGTTATTAATATAATAGATGATATTAGGGAATGTTTAGAGTCGGATGATTTAACAGAGATATTTAATTACGAGGGGTGTAATATAGAATATGAATATGGAAATTTCAAGGAAATAAAATTTGATCTTTATTCTGAATAATATTATTTTTATAAAAATTGCAATATATTTAATATAAATATTTATTTATATTAAATATATAATCATGAATAAAACTAATATAGATTTTTTTCAGGATGGTTTATATAAAAATCTTAGTAAAATGTGTTCTAATTTAAAAAAAATGATGAATTAGAGGCATCTTTTGGATCATTAAAAAATCCAATTAGTTTGAAGACTTTTCATGATTTTTTACAATATGCAAAAGTAAAATCTTCAGAAGATAATTTAAGTTTTAATACCAGTATAGATTTATTATATAGATATGAGTATAATAGCAATAGTACTTACAGAATAACGATAAATACATATGATCAAGTAAATAATTTTATAGAAAATTACAAGATCTATAATAATCATATATTATATTCAAAACAGATACAACTTTATAATATGAAAGATAATAAAATGATAATATTAATCAATAAAGTGAGAAGTGATAATAATTTAATTTTATTAGATGAGTATAATATCAGAATTAGGTTATCTGAAGAGAATGACAATATTAGTGAAGAAACTATTAATAAATTATCTTATTTGAACGAGAGTGAAAAAGTAAATATTACATTTAGATATAAACAACGGTGTAGTTTAGTTATAGAGGAAAATGAATATTATAAATTTAGTTTAGATATAACGGATGTAAAAACAAATAATAATTTAAATTACATATCTGATACTTTATCAAAATATGAGATAGAGTTAGATTTTTCTATAAAGCGGAAAGTAAGTGTGAAGATATTAGAAGAAATATTAAAAAAGTTAAATGAAAAGGTGTTAGAGATAGAACAATTTATTCAACAATCTAATATTTTAATTACAAAGACAGAGGAGATTAATGTTATTAAATGTTTAAAAAAGTTAGCTTATGATAATGAAAATGAAATATATAAGGATTTACCAGGTATGCAAGTCGAATCATTAGAACTACATCATTTAATTGATGTTTTACCAGGTTTATATTCAATAACTGATAAAACTGATGGGGAGAGATATTTTATAGTAATATTTAATAGTAATATATATTTAGTATCTAACAATTTGAAAGTCAAGAAGATAAAAGAGAAAATATCTGATAAATATAATTTGACGATATTAGATGGAGAATATTTATATTTAGGTGATCCATATTACAAATATATATTTATAATATTTGACATATTATTTGATGCGGGTGTTGATGTTAGACAAGAAGAAAATTTATATAAGAGGTTATTAATAGTAGAAAAGATATTATTAAATTTGTTTAATTACAAGATGTATATAGGTAATTATACAAAAGATTATAATATTTCAAATATAATTAAATTCAATGAGGAGAATATGGTTAATCATTTAACTCAGTTAGAAAAATTATTAATTGAGACTAAAGAAAATAATGTTATAGTTGGTAAATATTTTATATTTCCAATGAAAATAAGTTCAGAAAATGATATTTATAAATTATCTCAATTATTATATGAGACATATACGAATGGTGTTATAAAAAAATGTCCATATATGTTAGATGGTATTATTTATACTCCATTAAATCAGATATATACAAGGAGTAAAAAAAGTACAAAATACAGTATATTAAAGTGGAAGTCGGAGGAAAACAATACTATAGATTTTTATATAGAGTTTGAGAGAGATTCATTAACAAATAAAATTATAACAGTTTTTGATAAAACTATATTAAATGATGATGATGAAGATGAAATAAATAATAATATATTTTATCAAATAGTAAATTTATATTGTGGGAGTGTAAGGAATAATATTGAAAATCCTGTATTATTTCAACCAGATAAAAATAATCATATTGCGTATTTAGTTATTAATGTGAATGAAGATTTTCCAAGAGATTCAATGGGAGAAATAATAAAAGATAAAACTTGTGTTGAATTTTCTTATAATAATTCATCTTTATTAAATAAATATTTTAAATGGATTCCAAAAAAAACTAGATATGATAAAACAGAATCCGTTGTACGATATAAAAGAAAATATGGTAATAATATTGTTACCGCTAATCTTATATGGAATAATATTAATAATCCTATTTCTTTTTCGGATATTAAACTTCTTGCTGATGACAAAACAATTAATAAACACTCTGAAAAACTTAAAAATAGAATCGATGCAGAATATATTAATATTATTAGACGTGATGATGAATATTATCAATTAACAACAAATATTGCTGCTGATATGAGAACATATAATAATTGGATTAAATCTAATTTAATATCATTATATTGTAATAAAGTTGATGTTTTAGATATTGGTTTTGGACGTGGAGGAGATATTCAAAAATATTATACTGCAAGAGTAAAATCATTAGTAGGTATAGATGTAAATGCTTCAGGTATAACTTCAGGATCAGATGGTGCGATAAGTAGATATACAAATTTAAAGAAGAAGTTTCCGCAATATCCGGCGATGAAATTTTTAGTAGTAGATTGTCGCATGAAGTTTGATTATGCAAGTCAGATAATATTAGGTAAATTGGGTGAGGATATGAAGAATGGTATAATGGAAACATTCGGTAAAAATACAGAAGATAAGAATTATAAAAAGTTTGATATATTTAATATACAATTTACGATACATTTTTTATTAGAGAATAATAATTCATTTGAGAATTTGTTATATAATATAAATAAATATTTAAATGTTGGCGGATATGTGTTGATAACGACGACAGATAATAAGATGTTGCATGAAACATTTGAAAATGGAGAAATTATAAAAAAACATATAGGTAATGATGGTAATTCTATATTACTATATAGATATATACAAAAATATAATAAAGATATTGATTTTAATGATTTATCATATGAAAATAATATTGGTAATCAGATAGAATTATTTAATTCAATATATTCAGAAGTTGATCAGACAGAATATTTAGTTAATTCAAAATTTTTAATAAAAGAATTTAGAGATAAGTGTAATTTAAAATTAATAGAAACTGAATTAATGCATAATTTGTATCATACATATCAACATTTTTTTGAATTCGGTGCGCCTTATGAATCAAAAAAAGAAACAAGAGAATTTTTTAAAAATGTTGGCAAATTTTATAATCTTAATAATCAAAATAATAAAGATTGGTACGACTTTTATAAATTAAATAGATATTATATATTTCAAAAACTTAAATAAATTATAATTTTAATTATATTTTTTTATTATTTAACATCTTTGATGTAATAAATAATAAAAAAATTGCAAATAATAAGTTTTTATTATCTTCTTCATAATCTTATTTTACCGTAGCCATTTTGGCTCAAGCTGTCTATTCAAGGTTGACGTGTCTTCGTTGAAGAGATGCAGACGGTTGAAAATCATGATGATAGTGTTTCTGTAGAAGCCTATGACGCAAGTTTGAAGACAGGCAGTCGGTTGAAAATCATGATGATAGTGTTGATTTTTTTCGTGGACAGGATTACCTTTGTATCTGGTCAGTATGACACACTAGTTAAGGAACTTGAAAAGATTCTCCGATACATGAATGTTAGTGTTTTGAAGAATTCTTTTTTTAAGGCGTTTCCTTGTGATTTTTTAGAATCTGTTATTGATCCGATGTATCTGGAAATACAAAAAGTTGCATTGTTGCATCAGGAATTGCATATTTTGCGGCAATTGCAAAAGAATCAGGTTTCTTTTCTATCAGCAATGTATTCACACTTATCTGATGCGTTCGATAAGATGTCGAAGAAGTTGTCGGAGATGTTGTCGGAGATGTTGGAGAAGTTCCAAAAACCTTGTCAAGTTCTAAAGTATATGATATTAGATGGAATTATTACTTACCAGAACAACCAAGTAAGAAGATATTAGATGAAATTAAATATTTTTAATATATAATAAAAAATAATATTACTATAAAATTTATTTTATAATAACATTTATACATTAATTTTTATAATTATAATATTATTCAGGTATTTCTGTTAAACTAACAGTATTATGTCTTATTAATTATAAAGGTTGCAATAGTTGAATAAAGAACAAATATGTAACTATGGATATAAATTTCTTACCACAAAAAAGAAATTATGTAAATTAATTAATGATTAAATTATAATAAAAAAAATAATATATAAAATTATATATTATTTTTTTTAACTGCACCTTATTAGTGCATGTATCCATCGTTCGTGTTGTGTTTAGCGATCACGATATGATCAGCGATCATGGAGAGAGACCTGCGTCTATGACATAGCAAGCGTGTCGTGTGTCTTTTTTGGGGCCATTCAAGGACGCATGTGAGGCTTTCTCCAAGTGGCCGGGTGTTGCGTTTCCTATACACATACCAGGAACTTGTGTCATCTGTCTCGATGACGTTTATATTGGGCGCTTCGAATTTTTCAGCATCTGTAGAGGTACTGCATAAAGCAGATACCAAAGTGCCTAGCAAGTTAAAGCCCCACATAGTGCAAAAAGTTTTTGATTGTCTTCTTGAGCCAAAATGGCTACGGTAAAATGAATGCATAAAGAAAAATGTATATTATTATTATTTGCAATTTTTATTTTTAAATTAAAATATATATTTTAATGATATTATTTATATAAAATGTGAAATTACGTAACAACATTATCATTTATAAAATAATTTTTTTTATCTAATTCGACAATTTCGTTAAATATGTTATGCAAACATTGGACAACATTATTATTTATATTATTATAAACGAGTATCATATATGTATTGCAAGCAAATATTTTTTTATTTTGTTTATGATTGAAGTAAGGAATTCTAAATTTAGGAATAAATAGTTCATCTTTAATAAAAGGTTTAAGGTGATAATAAATTTTATAATCTTTGTGCATTTTTTGGTTAGTATGTTTATTAACATGCCTGGTAATAGAAGATAATTCTTTATTTTTAGTATAAATATCCCAAACGGGAATAGTTATAATAAATGCTACATCATTTTTATTATTAAGGATATTAATAATTTTTTTAGAGGTATTTTCCATAATAATTTCTAAATATGGCGGATTACACCAATAAACGCCTTTATTAATTTCTATTTCAAAAAAATTACCTTGTGAGCCAAAATATTTTTCAATATCAAGCCATAAAGAACAATAAAAATCACTAATAGTATTAATAGCTGATCCATATAATTCAAAATTAACATTACATTTTTTAAAAAGGTATTTAATATTGCTATTAATTGCTAATTGTTGATTTCCTGAATCTAAATATGAATATCTAAAAATTAAACAAAATATATATATATCATAATTATCTATACTAACTAAATTATTTATTTTTAATTTATTATATAATCGAGAATATAATAAATTACTACATATAATTTTATGTTCTCTATCATCATACATGACAGATAATATTATTTCATCATTAATAATTATTTTATTAAGAGGAATATTTATATTAGCTAAATTTTTAAAATTTTGATAACTTTTTTTTAAATATTTGCTAACATTTTTTTTTAATAATACAAAAATAGGATTATTATAAGATAATTTTGTTTTTAATAAAAAATTTACAGTATCAACAAAATTATTAAAATTATAATCATCATTTTTTAAATAAGGAATAGTGCTATCTTCAGTATTATTATCATATTGTGTCCAACACCATGACTGAATTAATTCATAAATTTTATTATATTTAAATAATTTAATTAAATTTATTTTATATGATTCATTCAACTTTTTAACATATATTATAAAAATTTTTATTAATTTTTGTATAATCTTATATCTCATTAATTCTCTATAAATTGATATATTAATTTCATTATCCAATTTTATATTATTACTATACTCGTATTCTAACATATATAATATTTATATTAAATAAAATAATATAAATAATATAAATTTTTTTAAATAATATATTTCCATATAAATAATATATTTCATAAAATATTTCTATTGAATATATTTCATAAAATATTTTTCTTAAATAATATATTTTACTGATAGGTTTTTTAACTAATATATTTTTTGAATAATATATTTCATAAGATCTTTTTTTTAAATAATTTTATTGATAGTTTTCTTAATTAATATATTTTTTTTAATGATATATTTTATAAGATCATTTTCTTAAATAATATATTTTTTGAATGATATATTTCATAATATCATTTTCTTAAGTAATATATTTTTTGAATGATATATTACATAAGATCATTTTCTTAAGTAATATATTTTTTGAATGATATATTTCATAAGATCATTTTCTTAAGTAATATATTTATTTGAATGATATATTTTATAAGATCATTTTCTTGAATAATATATTTTAATGATTATTTTATAAGATCATTTTCTTGAATAATATATTTTAATGATTATTTTTTCTTGAATGATATATTTCATAAGATTATTTTTTTAAGTAATATATTTATTTGAATGATATATTTTATAAGATCATTTTTTTGAATAATATATTTTAATGATTATTTTTTCTTAAATAATATATTTTTTGAATGATATATTTCATAAGATATTTTCCTTGAATGATATATTTTTTGAATGATATATTTCATAAGATATTTTCCTTGAATGATATATTTTTTGAATGATATATTTTATAAGATATTTTCCTTGAATAATATATTTTAATGATTATTTTTTCTTAAGTAATATATTTTTTTGAATTATATATTTCATAAGATATTTTCCTTGAATGATATATTTTAATGAATGATATATTTCATAAGATCATTTTCTTAAATAATATTTTCCTTGAATGATATATTTTATAAGATCATTTTCTTGAATAATATATTTTAATGAATGATATATTTCATAAGATCATTTTCTTGAATAATATTTTCCTTGAATGATATATTTTATAAGATCATTTTCTTGAATAATATATTTTAATGAATGATATATTTCATAAGATCATTTTCTTAAATGATATATTTTATAAGATCATTTTCTTGAATAATATTTTCCTTGAATGATATATTTTATAAGATCATTTTCTTGAATAATATATTTTAATGAATGATATATTTCATAAGATCATTTTCTTAAATGATATATTTTATAAGATTATTTTCTTGAATAATATTTTCCTTGAATGATATATTTTATAAGATCATTTTCTTGAATAATATATTTTACTGAATGATATATTTCATAAGATCATTTTCTTAAATAATAT
>Ga0214919_10011669_pt1 | contig 10935 bp, 8 predicted proteins | sample LL1503_MetaG_FD_177994 | JGI IMG/M metagenome (GOLD analysis project Ga0214919, IMG submission 177994) | Freshwater microbial communities from Lake Lanier, Atlanta, Georgia, United States - LL-1503 | ecosystem: Environmental > Aquatic > Freshwater > Lake | place: USA: Georgia | collected 2015-03-15
CGCATCACGCACCCGAACAGTGCCGGCCACGTCGTGGACGCGCAGGATACGACAGCCGGCCGTGATGCCCAGGGCCGAGGCGGCCAACGTCGGTTCGCGACGCTCAGTTACGGGCAGGTCAAACATCACGCCGAGGAATGTTTTGTTTGAGGCCGAGAGCAAGAAGGGATAACCCAGCGCGGCGAACTCGGCCGAGTCACGGAGGAGTTGCAACGACTGTCCCGCCGTTTTACCAAGGTCCATTCCAGCGTCGAGAATGATGCGGTCTGGGGCCACGCCGGCCGCTAGCGCCCGGTCGCGTCGCTCCAGGAGAAACTCCTTCACCGAGGCCGTGACGTCGTCGTACTGCGGGTTGGGGTCCGCCACGCGGGGACGAAGGCGAATGTGAGTAGCCACGACTGTGGCGCCGGCCCGGGCCGCGACGGGCAGGTAGTTGTTATCAGCGAAACCACTGATGTCGTTTCCAATAACGGCACCAACACCAAAACAGGCCTCGGCCACGGAGGCGCGCCACGTGTCGACACTGACCGGAGTATCGAAACGGCGACGGAGTTCTTCGACGGCGGGCACGACACGCTCGAGCTCTTCGGCTTCGCCAACCTCTTCACCGGGCCCGGCCTTCACTCCCCCGACGTCGAGTAAGTCGGCACCGTCACTGACGAGTTGCTCGGCCCGCGCGAGGAAGGCGTCGAGATCAAAGGTGGCGGCCGGCGCGAAGAAGGAGTCCTTCGTTCGATTCAAGATTCCCATGACCAACGCCCGGTGCGTTACGTCAACGACCTGTTCACCGAGACGCATCACGAGCGGTGCGGTCGGTATGTAGGGCTTCATCAGTACAGGCGATTGGCGAGACGTCGGCGGTAGACAACAAAACGGGGGTCTTCGGGACCGAGGGCATCGAGGATCTCGAGCAGCTTGGCCCGATCGGCCTCATCGGTAATGCCACTCTCGAGGAGCGAGTCAAGGGTGACGTCCAGGTCACCGGAGATATCAATCCCGGCCTGGCCAATACGGGCACGAGCCATCAGGGTGGCGAAGACGGCGCTCGAGGCGTAAGGCTCCAGCAGGATAAGAACGTCTTCGAAGCGACCTTCGTTAAGCCAGAGTGCGGCCAGTGCCGTCAACACATCAACGTTGGATGGATCCAACGTCATTGCTTGTGTCAGCGAAGCTTCGTCACCCTGGGCGATCAACGCAGCGAGGGGCGAGGAGGCGGGTGCGAACTCGGCCAACCAGGCACGAATTTCATTCTCCGGCTTGGCGCCGACGAACTGGGAAACAATCTTTCCCTCCACGATGGCAAAGACTGCGGGGATGCTCTGCACCTGAAAGGCTTCCGAAACGCGCTGATTGGCATCGACGTCGACCTTGGCCAACACCACGCCACCATTGGTCTCGTCAATCACCTTCTCGAGAATTGGTCCGAGGGTCTTGCAAGGCCCACACCATTCGGCCCACAGGTCGACAACGACGGGGGTCGTCATGGAGCGTTCCATGACCTCTTGGCTAAACGTGGCGTCAGTGACATCAATCACGACTTCAGCCTAACGGTGCGGTTCTCGAGGGGGCGAAAGTAGGGGGTAGAAATCACTACTAATCTCGCCATCTATGAACGCAGAGGTAATGGGAATCAATCACGACCACGTCACGGCCTGGATGGAGTCGAATGTCGGCGCCGTGGCCCCACTGAACTTTGAACTGATTGCCGGCGGTCGCAGCAACCTCACCTACCGCGTGACCGACGCGGCGGGCCAGCAGTTCGCCCTTCGCCGACCTCCCACCAGCCATGTTTTGCCCACGGCCCACGACATGGTTCGCGAGCACACGATTATCAGCGCTCTCTCGCCGCTCGGCATTCCCGTCGCCACCCCACTCGGGCTCTGCGTGGACGAGGCCGTCAACGAACGTCCCTTCTACGTCATGGAGTTCGTCGAGGGCGCCATTCTGCGTGACCGTCGACAGGCCGAAGATGCCTTCGCCCTCGGTGACCGCTTTCGCATTGGCGCCAACCTGGCCCAGACGCTGGCCCAGTTGCACGACGTCGATGTGGTTTCGGCGGGACTTGGTGATCTCGCCCGTCACGACGGCTACATCGAACGTCAGATTCGTCGGTGGCTCGGACAGTACGAGCAGATGCACGTTGAGGGTGTCGAACACGGTGGCCTCGTCGAGAGCGTCGGCGACCAGCTCGCAGCCAATATCCCCACCCAGCAAAAGGTCGCCGTGGTGCACGGTGACTACCGGTTAGACAACACCGTCTTGAACGAACAGGGACAGGTTCGAGCCATTCTCGACTGGGAGATCTGCACCCTGGGCGACCCCCTCGCCGACCTCGGACTCTTGCTCGTCTACTGGGCCGAGCCGGCCGACGGCACCGCTGCTCTCCTGGGCGCCGCACCCACGACGGCTGATGGCTTTATGACCCGTAAGGAAGTGTTGGCCGCCTACTCCCAGCACACGTCACTCGACGTCAGTCAGGTCGGTTTCTACCAGGCCTTCGGCTACTGGAAGCTGGCCTGCATTCTTCAGGGTGTCTTTGCGCGCTACAGCGCCGGCGCGACGGCCGGCGACACCGGCAGCGTGGCCGAGTTCCCCAAGCACATCGCCCTGCTCGCCGAAACGGCGAAGCACACCCTCGAGGAGGCGTAGTGGACGGCAACGAGTTCAATCGTATTCTCTACTTCAACGACCCCGTCCTGCACGAGCCCGTGCTGATCGTGGGTCTCGAAGGTTGGATTGACGCCGGCTTTGGCGCCAACGCCGCCATCAACTCCCTCATGTCGACCATGAACACCGAGATCATCGCGATGATGGAGACCGAATACTTCATCGACCAGCGCGCTCGTCGTCCGATTGTTGAGATCGTCAACGGCGTCACGACGAATCTCACGTGGCCCGAGATCCAGGTGCACCACGGCCGTGACGGCGATGGTGCTGACGTACTGACGCTCACCGGACCGGAACCCGACTTTCACTGGGGCGACTTCGTCGACCTCGTCGTGGAGATGTGCGAACGGCTCGGTGTTCGTATGGTCTTGGGCCTGGGGGCCTTCCCCGGTCCCGTTCCCCACACTCGCCCCCTGCGCGTCGTAGGAACAGCCCCCGCGGCCAGTGCGCATCTCCTCCACGCCGTGACCGCCGTTGATGGCGAACTCGAAGTGCCGGCCGGCATAATGGCCGCTATCGAGATGGGTTGTGCCGAAGCCGATATTGAAGTGATGACCCTGTGGGCTCGTGTGCCGCACTACGTCGCCTCCATGCCCTATCCAATCGCCTCGGCCGCCCTCATTGACGCCGTAGCTGCCGTAGCCGGTCTCACCGTCTCCTCGGCCGAGCTGCGGGCCAAGGCCGAAGAGACCCGTCAGCGAGTTGACGACCTCGTCGAGAACAATCCCGACCACGAATCGATGGTCCATAACCTCGAGTCCCAGGCCGACGAAGTAGAACCACCAGTCGAACTGGACATTCCCTCCGGTGATGAGTTGGCCGAAGAGCTCGAACGATTCTTGCGAGACCAGCAGAACTAGTTACAAGACGTCGGCCTGCTCCATGCTGATGCCAAGTCCGAGGGCGTAGCCCTCGAGGAAGAGTTCACACTCACGCTGGCGCGGGTGGCGATTAGCAATTTCATAAAAGGCTTTGCTGTGGTCGGCCTCGTGGAGGTGGGCCAACTCATGCACCAACACGGCGTCGATCACCCAATCGGGACATTGGCGCATACGTGTGGAGACCCTGATTTCACGGGTCGCCGGCGTGCAGGAGGCCCACCGACTCTTTTGATTCGAAACCCATCGGACCGACGCGGGCAGCACGCCATCGGTGTAGAGATCGGCCAACACGGCTACCCGCGCTTCAAGTGCGGCGTCGCTCGCCATGACCTGAGGCCGTTGCGTTAAGAGTCGTTGCACCAACTCGTCCACGAAGACATCGCGCGCACGACCCTTAAGTCGCGCGGGAATCTGCACGATGACCCGACTACCCGACCAGTGGGCATTGCCCGTCTTAGTACGGCGAGTCGAGGCACGAATCTCGACTTCCGGACGGTCGAACTGTGGCGGTTGGACTACGACCGCGTCACCGTTGCGCTTGGCACTCACGGAACGATGTTCACCAGTTTGGGCGGACGGGCAATCACGCGACTGGGTGCGGAGCCACCAAGTAGTGCGGCAATTGAAGGTTCGTCCAGAGCTGCCACGATCGCCGCCTCTTCGGAGATGTCGTACGCCACCTCGAGACGGGCCTTGACCTTGCCGGCGACCTGAATGACCATCGTCACGGTGTCGTCTACCAACATGGCGGGATCGGCGGTAGGCCACGACTGGGCGTGCACGAACTGGTCGTCGCCGTGGCGTCGAGCCCACAGTTCGGCTGCTATGTGGGGCGCCATCGGTGCCAGCAACAGGCACATGGTGTCGAGCGCTTCATCAAACGTGGCGCGATGGGCTCCGTGCCCGTCGCGAGCCCACTTAGAGAGCGCGTTGAGCAGTTCCATTAAGGCGGCCACCCCAGTGTTGTAGCCCCACTTTTCAAAACCCTCGGTCACGCGAACAATCGTCTTATGCGTGGCACGGCGAATCGCGAGATCCGTCTCATCGGCCACGTCGCGCCAGACGACATCCTCAAGTTCGGCGAGGCGCCAGAGGCGGTCGATGAAGCGGGCACAGCCGTCAATGACGTCATTCGTCTGATCGGTCCAGTCGAAGTCCTCGTTTGGCGGTCCCACGAAGAGGTGAAAGAGGCGCAGACCATCGGCGCCCACCGACTCGTAGTACTGCTGAGGAGCGACAAGGTTGCCCTTGGACTTACTCATCTTGGATCCACCCATGCGAATCATGCCCTGGGTGAAGAGTTTCTTAAAGGGCTCCCGCGGCAGACCCGGAGCCAGACCGACGTCGACCATGGCCTTCATGTAGAAACGGGCGTAGAGCAGGTGCAAGATGGCGTGTTCGATGCCACCGATGTACTGATCGACGGGCATCCACTTGGCCGCTTCCGTCGGGTCAAATGGCTTGCCGGGTGTGAAGGGATCGGTGAAGCGCAAGAAGTACCAAGACGAATCGGTGAAGGTGTCCATCGTGTCGGCTTCTCGACGGGCCGCTCCCCCACAGGTAGGGCAAGTGGTGTTACGGAAGCCCTCGTGGGTCGCCAGCGGTGACTGACCCGACTTATTCATCGCCACGTCGTCGGGCGCCACGATGGGCAGCTGCTCGACTGGTACTGGCACGATGCCGCAACCGTCGCAGTAGACAACCGGGATGGGGCAGCCCCAGAAACGCTGGCGAGAAACGAGCCAGTCGCGAAGTCGGAAGTTGACCTTCGATTCGCCAGCTGCGTTCTTGACAACAAACTCAATGGCGGCCTGCTTGGCGGCGTCTACGTCAAGACCATCGAGGAAGCCCGAGTTGATCTTGACGCCGGCACCGGCGTAGGCGCCGCCAGCAAAGTCTTCCGGAGGTGCCACGGTGCGCACGACGGGTAGTCCGTGAACTTGGGCGAAGGCGAAGTCACGCTCATCTTCGGCCGGCACGGCCATGATGGCGCCCGTGCCGTAGGTACCGAGGACGTAGTCCGCGACGTAGACCGGCACCTTGTCACCGGTGAAGGGGTTGATGACGTAACTACCGGTGAAGGCGCCACGCTTGTCGAGACCGGCACCGCTGTCAGAGGAAGCGGTCCGCTCAAGTTCGCTGGCGCCACGTGCCCGCTCAACCAGTTCGCTTACGGCGGTGGCCTGCTCGGGAGTCGTGAGAGCGGAGAGAAGTTCGTGCTCGGGAGCGACGACGGCATAGGTCACACCGAAGCCGGTGTCGGGGCGGGTCGTAAAGACGCGCAACGACACATCGGGTCGACCATCGACGGTGAGCGCGAACTCGGCGCCTTCGCTGCGACCAATCCAGTTGCGCTGCATAGTCTTCACTCGCTCGGGCCATTCCAGGCCGTCGACTTCGTTCAAGAGTTCATCGGCGTAGTCAGTGATCTTGAAGAACCACTGCTCGAGATTCTTTCGCTCAACTAGGTCGCCGGAACGGTCACAGGTACCATCGCCATTCACCTGCTCATTAGCGAGAACGGTGGCGCAGCCTGGGCACCAGTTCACCGGAGCGTTGGCTCGATAGGCGAGGCCGGCCTCGAAGAACTTCAAAAAGATGAGTTGCGAGTTCTTGATGTAGTTGGGATCGTGCGAGTGCACCTCACGGCGCCAGTCGTAAACGGCGCCGAGTTTCTGCACCGAGCTCTTGAGTTCCTCAATGCGCTGGTCAGTGAAGATGCGGGGGTGACTACCGGCCTTGATGGCGGCGTTCTCGGCGGGGAGGCCGAAGGAGTCAAAACCAAAGGGAGAGAGTACGGCCTTGCCCAACATGGTTTGGTAGCGAACAACGAGGTCACCAAAGGTGTAGTTGCGGACGTGGCCTTGGTGGGCCGCCCCTGATGGGTACGGGTACATACAGAGGGCGTAGAAACGTTCACGGGGATCGTCGTTATTGACCTCGTACAGTCCCGATTCGAGCCAGCGTTTTTGCCATTTACTCTCGAGCTGAACTACATCAAAGGGGCGTACCATGTGCCCATTCTAGATTGACGGCTTACTCTTCATCTGAGCTCGTCCAGACGCCTCACCGAGTGAAATTCATCACGCACTTGGCCACACGTGCTACAGCGCGATACGGAAAATGGAGACAACCTTCGTATTGGCTGGATGTCAACTCAATCCTTGGTTGCATCTCGTGGATTCCGGGCCACAGCCAGACACCTTGGCTAAAGGTCGGAGCCGTTCCCGTGGCCGAGGTGAAGAGAGCAATAGTCGAAGGACGCCACAGTAGGGTGCGGGCATTTACGACGATGCGATCGACGCCCCATCGCACCATGGAGTTACGGATGTCGACGGCGTCACTCGGTGCCGTCGGCGTATTGATGAAGGACATGTTGCGCAAGACTTCCATCGATCTCAAGTCGTTCGGGTTTCGACCAGTGTCCGCACCGGGACCAAAGCCAGAGGCAATCTTCCAGTGCATATGGCCTAGGGCCTGCCAAACCGCAGCGTTCTGATAAAAGGTCGGGAAAGGCACCGTGAGGTAGGTCTGACCAGCGGGGAGCTTCGGCGCCGTTTCAACAAACCAGCCCGGCTGCTGAATGTAGGAGGTTGGCATTGGCAGATTTCGACCCACCGGAATCGCGAAGGGCAGCACGACCAAGGCCGTCACCATCAGGGCAGGTACTGCCCTTCGAGCTCGAGAAAGTACGGGCGCACTACCTCGAAGCAATATCGATATTCGCCGTCCACCACCGTCATGAAAAATTCGATCAATCACAATCGCCACCATCACGGACATTGACAGTATGGCGAAGAAGATAAAACGCATTGGTACGACATTCTCAAAAACCTTGACACCAGCCACCAGCCGCCACGGAGCAAATTGGAAACTTATCCCCTGCGACAAAACAATGGCGACCATTGTCGAGAAGCCAAAGAACCATAGGATGCGACTTTGGCGGTACACCAAAAGACCCAGCACCGCGACGAGTCCCAATCCAAAGCCGACGTACGTTTGATCCCAGCTCCCTTGCAATCCCGCAAAACTGTTGAAGAACACACTCTTAAGTGAGGAGTGACACAAAGCCGGGAGTGACGACCAGACGGGCCCTTGAAAGTGCGCCGGACCTGCCAGCGCAAACCAGCTTGGGAAGATGAGTACGACGAACGCAAAGACTCCCGTGGTCGAGAGGGCTCGAAACGCATAGCGACTACGAGCAGGGCTTACTAGACCTGCTGGTAGGGCGTAGGCCAGGACGCCGACGAGGCAGAGAGCGCAGAAGATGGCCAGCATTAACAAGAGTTCAGTGCCGATAAAAAACTGCCCCACCACCGCCAGGGCGAGCCCAAGGCCGAGAGCGTAGGGGTTCTTTTTCTGACGGATCAAGATGGAATCTAGAAGAGCCACAATCAAAGGTGGAAAGACTGACATGCCTTGGTGCAGCTGGCCGTACAACAGGCTAATTAAAATGAAACTGCAAAAGCCGTACATAAAACCGCCCACAAAGGCGGCCGGCTGCCACGTCACCCACCGTCGAATTAGGACGAACATGGCCAGCGCTGAAAGCACCGGCGACAGCATGAGGGCAATATTCATGCTGAGGACTGGACCAAAAAAGTACGTAATCGGCGAGAGAAGCGTGCCAATGAACAAGACACCCGTGTTTGAGAGAAGATTGATTCCTTCTGGAGGGAACATCGCCGCAGAGAACCACGGATTATGTCCGCTGAAGAATGCGTGCACCGGCCACTCCAGGAACCAGATGAACGTCGGGGCGTCGGTAAAGCGGCCAAGATCGACGGTCGTCCGACGCAGATTGTGAGTCCAAAGATTTTGCCAGACGACGAGTGAAATGGCGAAATAGCCCAAAAATGCAACTAGTAGCCCTCGCATATTCGGCGTCGCCTTGCGCCATATCCCTACGAAAAACGGCCGCTCCGCTCCCATCACTTGACTGGTCGAAACGTCATTCATTCGCTGCGCCTCCTTCACTCAACTTCTGTGCGGAGTCGAATAACGATGGACCGTCGCCCGAGAGATGAGGTCCCTCAGTACCAACTGTCGAACTGTGGCTCTGGACGGTCCAGTCCTCCAAGTGGGAAAGGGCAATTCCGCGGGAGTGAGAGAAAACAGTGAATAACACGACAAAGTTACCGAACGCCGCAATTGAAAGTACGAGAACGGTGATAACCGCAATACTCAACCACGCCGGAATAATGAGAGCGGTAAAAAACTTCACCGCCAAGACCCCGAGACCCATAAATACTCCAAGCCCGGTGAGCACCGAAAAGGCCGCGAGGGCCCGAACGGCGATGCGATCGGTAAATGGCATCAGCATCCGGATTCCGTGCATGAGCAGCCCAAAGAGGCCCATCCGTGACCGGCCCTCGTACCGATCACCGCGCGCGCAGGGAACCATGATGCGATTGATATTCAAACTGATGAGTGATGAGGAGTAGCAGAGGTCGAAGAATGGGTGTAATAAAATTCGACGCGCGAGCCATCCTCGATACGCGGCAAAATTGCCGCTCCGCACTGTTGTTCCCGTCATGGTGCGAAACATCGCACGATAGAGACGGTAGAAAACTTTAAAACTCAAAGATTCAGATCGCTTGGTCCGAAGAGCAATCGACAAACTACTTTGCGGAGCATCGCTGTCATTCAACCCCGCAAGTAACCGCGCCACATCCTCGGCACGGTCTTCGCCATCAGAGTCCATGGTAACGATGGTGTCATCATCTTGGATTTCATCCAAGATTGTGCGCAATCCAAACACGATGGCTCGTTGGTGGCCCAAGTTGAATGGCGGAGCAATCACTTTGCAATCGCCGAGCCCTGATAGATCAGACATTGCGGGGTCAATTCCACCTGTGTCATCAATCAGGACGAATCGGACAGAGTTCCATGCAGTCGAGGAAGTTCCATCTAGAGCAGCGAGAATATCGCGACGTAAGTGAAGAAAAGAGGGGACATCCCGAAAGCTAGGACAGACAATCCAGAGGGTCGGCAACTGCACCTTGACACCTTTCTCGATCGATCAGCGCTTTTGGCTAAGTCAATAAAATGCTACCCCACTAGCGACTCTTAATTCCATCAAATTTGTCGTCAAGCGAGGTTGATTGGGCAGCGCCCGCTTAACCACTTCGCCACTGCTGATAGAGTGAATTTCCCATTGGGGGTATAGCTCAGCTGGTAGAGCACTTGCATGGCATGCAAGGGGTCAGGGGTTCGAATCCCCTTACCTCCACAACGTTGTCGGATTAACAACGCTCTCACCCGAGGTGAGTTCTTCCTGCATCCTCGGGATCCAGAAGATTTCGGTTGCCTATTTCTTCAGGGTGAATGCGAACACAATGACGGGGAACACTGCTACTCGACGCTTTCGTAGCTTTCACTGAGCAGTTCCCCGCCTTCGTGAAAGTACCGAGAGAGTCCTCAGGCGTCAGGAGTTTGCCGAGGCCTACTCTGAGCCCACGCCACGGCCCACTCATCGAGCGGTTTCAACGCCGTTCCAAGCGAGGTGCCGGCCGCAGTCAACTCGTACGATTCATTCGCCGTTTGAGTGACAAGGCCAGCTTCGGTGACCTCTCGGAGCCGAACGTACAACACGCTCGACGACATATCACCGCAGCGCTCGCGCAGGGCCCTGGCGCCCAAAGGCCCATCGCGAAGCTCCCACAAAATCCTCAACGTCCACCGACGTCCGAGGAGATCCATGGCTGCCATGATCGGCCGACCCGTTGTGGATCCCCGAACTGTCCCTGTTCGTGCGGGCTTTTTGTTGGTCGGCACCGGGCCACTCTAGAGGGTGTTTTGATTTTCGAAACACGCGTGTGTATAGTGTTTCTTAAATAGAAACACATGCGAGGTATAGATGCGTATTGAACCCGTGGAACCACCGTACTCAGAGGAAGTCGCTGAACGGCTCGCGAAGATGATGCCGCCCGGCGTCGAACCTCTTCTGCTCTTTCGCACTTTCGTCAAGAACCTCCCCATGGCGAATGCCATGGGGCCCTGGGGGGCTTACGAACTCAGCAAGAAGCTTTCGCTCTCACTTCGTGACCGTGAAGTTGTGATCGTTCGCACGTGTGCGCGATGCACGTGCGAGTACGAATGGGGAGTTCATATTGCCTTCTTTGCCGCCCACGTCGGACTCACCGACGATCAGATTCGTTCGCTGACTTTTGGTGGAGCAGCTGACTCATGTTGGGAGTCCGAGCACGATCGGCTGCTGCTCGAAGTGGTTGATTCCCTTCATGACCACTCGCACATCTCCGATGGCCTGTGGGCACGTCTGGCCCAGGAGTTTTCGGAGAGTGAGATCTTGGATCTCACGATGTTGATCGGTTGGTACCACGCGATCTGCTTCACCGCGAACAGCTTTGAAGTCGACCTGGAAGTC
>Ga0214919_10011671_pt1 | contig 10935 bp, 11 predicted proteins | sample LL1503_MetaG_FD_177994 | JGI IMG/M metagenome (GOLD analysis project Ga0214919, IMG submission 177994) | Freshwater microbial communities from Lake Lanier, Atlanta, Georgia, United States - LL-1503 | ecosystem: Environmental > Aquatic > Freshwater > Lake | place: USA: Georgia | collected...
AGCAGCACAACTTTTAGTAAATGCAGCCAAGGCTGATGCATTAGCTGATGCTGAGAAAAAAGATGAAGATGAAATTTCGAAACTGAAAGAGGCTTGGGGTCCTACCGGCAGCAAAATGGCTAGTGGTGGATCAAAGGCTGTGAAGGAGTTAGAAAAAGAACAGAAATCTAGATCGACAAGAATGATCAGAGATTACTTGGATAGAGCTCTTCTTGACCTTGTAACGCTATACCGCGATGTTTTACTACTGCAATCTAATTCAACTGACTCGCTAATAAATCAAGATTTGATTGAACAAATCAAATTAATGGCTACTTCGAGTAATCCGGCCAAAACTCTTGGTAAAATTGAAGCGATCTTAAAAACCCGACGAAATTTAGCCCAAAACGCAGCACCCTTATTACTTATTGAAGCATTGATGTGTGAATTACGTTAAGAAAATGGTAATTACCACCCTGAAAGGTAGGGCAAAATACTCTCATGCGTCTTGACCACGTTTCCTATGTAGCTTCCCACGATCAAATATCTGATGTTGTTAATCGAATAGGTTCACAGATTGGAACCGCATTCGTAGATGGTGGAATTCATCCAAAATTTGGCACAAGAAATTTCACAGCACCATTACTAAATGGGCAATATATTGAAATTGTTTGCCCACTTGATCACCCAGCAACAGATTCAACTCCTTTTGGACAGGCAGTAAAGAAAAAAGCAGAGGCAGGTGGCGGTTGGTTAACTTGGGTATTTAGTTCAGGTAATTTGGGAAAAATAGAAGAAAAGTTTGGGCGAAAAGCCGCAGACGGATCAAGAACAAGACCTGATGGTAGTGAGCTTAAGTGGAAACAAATTGGCGTAAAAGACATTATAGGTTCTGGCGAGTTACCATTTTTTATTGAATGGTTAACAGATAAACACCCGTCAAAAGATGGTAACTCCGTTGCAAAAATTACTAAAATTGTTATTGCCGACGATGAAGCGTTAGCGAATTCTTGGTTTAAAAATGAAATTAACTCTGGATTAACCGATATTAAAATTGAGTGGATAAAGCCTGAGTTAAATGAAGGAGAAAAAGGCATTGTAAAAGTTGAAATTGGCTTGAAAGATCATTCAATAATTATTGAATGAGCATTTTAATTTAAATTTACAGTTCAATTCTGAAGTATTCTATTTAAGCCCTTGAATAGTTCATCGCAAGTCCACTTATTTTCAAGCAGATAATCAGGATTCATGTCTAGTAGTTCAGTAGAGGAATGCGCTCCTGTAGCAGCAGCCATTACATATAGATCTGAATTCTTGGCAGACAGAATATCGCGGGGGCTATCACCAATCACGATACCAATTTGATCCTCAGCAAGAGAGGTTTTTGCATTCCTAATAACAGAGTTCCTACTCCAATCCTTTTCTGTGGAACAAAACAAATTACTTTTGTCAAAATATTTCAATAGATCTACATGTCTCAATTTAATTAATGCTCCATTTAAACAATTCCCCGTCCCAATTGCGAGTTCAATATTTGGAGACTCATGTAAAGTAATTAAAGTTTTCTTAATCTCGCCAATTACCTGAGTTTTACTCTCTCGCAAAGATCTAGGTAGTAAAAGAGAATACTCATTTAAAATTTGCGTAATCTTAGTAAATGGGGTTTCTATATTGATTGATTTTAGTAAATATTGGGCGATTTCGTAATCGGTAAAACCACTTAATTTTTTTCGTTCAATTTTAACTTCCTGACCCGCGAATTTAGACACGGCATTAGCAAAAGGAAAGGCTGCAGCTCCATGCGTCTGTAACAATGTACCGTCTATGTCCCAAAATATTTTTATTTTCTTATAAATTTTTACACTTTGCATGCCAGAAGCATATCTTTTTCAGCGTATATTTTTAAATTTCCCTAGATAGCTCTTCGCTTCAAAGGAAATCTGAGGTGAAACTCCTCAAAAGTATCGAAATACTCGATATACTTGGTTCATTAACTAACTAAAACTGATTGTAGGTTTAATGCATGACATCAAAAATTATCGAAATAGGTTACGGTAATGTAAAACGGGTTAAAATCGGCGGAAATGGAAAATTAGTTCTCATAGGTGGTCCGTGTGCAATAGAGAACAGAGATCACGCATTGATGATGGCAGATCAAATTTCAAAAATTTGTAAAGAACTTGATGTTGATTGGGTATACAAATCATGTTTTGATAAAGACTGTAGATCGTCACCAGATAGCTTCCATGGTGTTGGCATCGACCAAGGGTTAGAGATTTTATCTCAGGTAAGAAATGAGTTTGGCATACCGGTTACTTCAGATTTCTCTGATCCAGCCTGGGCTGCAGCAACTGGGGAAGTTTGTGACCTTGTGCAGGTTCCAGCATATTTATGTCGACAAACCTCAATACTCCGTGCTGCAGCAAAAACTGGAAGACCCATACACTTAAAAAAAGGACAATTCATGAGTCCATGGAACATGAAAAACTCGGTAAAAAAAATTGAAGCAGCTGGTGGAACCCAGATATTATTGGCAGATCGCGGAACTTTTTTTGGATACAACATGCTTGTAAATGACATGAAATCTTTTGCAATAATGGCAAAAACTGGTTATCCAGTATGTTACGACATAACCCATTCAATTCAGATGCCAACATCTATGGGAGAAATTTCAGGTGGCGAACGTGAATTTATACCTCCGCTAACTCGGGCAGCAACAGCAGCAGGAATCGATGCAATATTTGCAGAGATACACAATGATCCTCCAAACGCAATGTCTGACCCAAACACAGTTTTAAATATTGCTCACCTAAAGCATGTGTTGGGCCAAGCCCGAGACATTCACAATTTCCGACTAGAATTACTTGAAAAATATGGGGTTGATAATGTCTACTAACGAAATGGTAAGTTCGAAAATGATCAAAATTAATAGCTTTCCAGTACTAGACGAAAATGTGAGCTTGAAGTCTGCGCTGGATAGCATGAGCAAATATTCACTCGGAGTTGCTTGTTTTGTTAATAAGAAAAATCAGTTTGTCGGTATTTTAACTGACGGCGATTTAAGAAGACTTATTCTCAATAAACAAAATCCACTACCAGCCTTACTCGTAACCTCTGCCATTGAATTTGGAACTAGATCTCCAAAAAATATAAAGGAAAACGACACAATAAGCAATGCAATTGCACTGATGGACGAAAGTCGTATATGGGATCTTCCTGTGCTGAATGAACTTGGGAATGTTGTGGGACTTTTAAATCGTCATAATTTATAAATACGATGCAAAAAATAAATGAAGTTACGATTCTAATCCCAGCAAGGTTAAATTCACAAAGGCTACCTAACAAATTACTACTTGAAATAAATGGCTTACCAATAATTGAGCATGTACGACGACGGGCTGAATTAAATGAATTCGGAGCGGACGTTTATGTAGTATCAAATGACAAAAAGATTTTGAAAACTATCTCAGGATATGGTGGTAAAACACTACAAACTTATAGAAAACATCTAAATGGCACTAGTCGATGTTCGGAAGCAGCCGAACAGTTAAAATCGAAATTTTATTTAATTCTTCAAGGCGATGAAATACTGGTTCTTCCACGACACATAAATCAATTAATAATTGAATCCATTAATACGCCAAACTCAAAAGTGATTAATTTAATATCAAAGCTGGAAAAAGAATCAGACTTGATTGATAAAAATATTGTTAAATGTCTAATAGGAATGAACAAGCAAATCATCTCACTCTTCCGAAAATCTCCATTAACTTCAAGTAGCAAAATACAAATGCAACTAATATATAAAGTACTTGGTATGTTTATTTTTGAATCGAATGCATTATCCCAAATTACTAAACAACCTATTCAACCACTGGAAAAAAATGAACTAATTGAACAATTACGTCTTCAGGAAATCGGAACAACTATAAACTCTATACTGGTTGATAAATCTCTAGAATCAGTGAATATACCCGCGGATCTTTCTAAGGTGAAGAAAAAACTGAAAAACGATAAAGAACAAAAACAGATCTTGACTAAAATTCTCAATTATGAAAAGTAAGGATAGTTTCTATTCAGACTATACAACTTTTATCGAAACTTGCAACAAAATCTTTGAAGTTTTCTCAAAATTTGACTTGGCATTATCTCCAATACTGAGTTTAGGTAAACCAATACCAGAAGTTATAAAGAAAAAACAAAAAATCATTCAAAAAGTTGCTAAAGAAAAGTATTATGGCTCTATTATAACTTTTATACCACGAATCTTTATCAATCTACTTGTATCTATTTTGCATCATTTTTATCATTTACATTACTGGCGACAATTTCCATTTAAAAAATTGGCTAAAGCTGAAATAGTCTTTGTCTCACATTACACAGGGCAAGAAATAACAGTTGAGGAAGATCCTTATTTTGGAAAACTTCCGCAACAGTTGAATGAAAATAATAGACCGAATCTACTTTTATATATAAATCATAATAAAGGTAATCCATCAAACTTTTATGTGGAAATTGATACACAAAAATTAAACCATGAACAATATATTTTGCCAAAAACTGTGAACACAAAAGAATTTTTAAAGTTATACAAAAATATATTTAAAAATTTGAAAGAAATCATATTTTATGCGGCACAGAAAGCGGAAAGAAGTAAACGTGAGAAAATTTTGATGTTAGAACTTGCAATTCAGCAGCTTGGCTTAGAATCCATATCACAAACGATATTAGCGAAAAACATCGAACAAGTAGTTTGTCAAACTAAGGCAAAGAAAATGATTCTGACTTATGAAGGTCATAGTTTCGAAACTTATGTAGCCAATAAACTAAAGAGTATGTTTCAGAATCTGGATGTGTCTGTATATCAGTTCGCACCTGTGGTTCCGGCACAAAATTCTTTTTTTAGAAACCTGCATCTTCTTAATAAGAGTATAAGGATATTTGTAAGCGGATCGCAATTTAAAGAAGATATTCTAAGGAGAACTAAATTAACTTCTAGAGCATTAACTGTTCTTGGTTCTAGGAAAAATAGAATAGATAATTTGTCTTTCATTGAAAGAAAGGATATTACTGTACTTTTTGCCGCTGAAGGCTCAAGAGAATCTCTTGTTGAATTTATAAATTTAGCATTCTTTTCTTCTTTAGAAAATCCTCGTACAACATTCATTGTTCGGGCTCATCCTGCTTCCGCTAATTATAAAATTGAATTATTCAAAAAAGTTGGAAAGCATTCTTCAAATTTCTATTTATCTAGCGGGTCTCTTAAAGATGATTTGCATAAAGCAACCCACTGCGTTTATCGAAGTTCATCTGTCGGTCTTGAAGGACTATTGTACGGAGTAATACCAATTCATTACGCAGCGGGAATGAATTCAGCTTTAGATCCTATAAACACGCTAGATCTACCACATCTACAATTTGCAGATGTGGATGCTTTCAATCAAAAAATCAAAGAGATTTCCAAGAATAATATAGGAATAGATGAACAGCAGTTAAGAAATTATAGGGAGGTTTTTAAAGGTTACTTTGAACCTTTGAATTTGAACATACTAAACCATTAGTTTTCATTTATTTATTCTAAAATTTAAAATATAAGTGGCATTTTTTTTGGTGAATACAAGTAAAGTCACGTCTAAAAAAAGCTTAGATATGGTAAAAACATCTGTTAAGAATTTCAAAGATCTCAAATCTGATTTGATCATTGCATTAATTGTGGAACCTAAAAATCTCCAATAAAATGCCAGAATTGAAAGCTCTTTATTTGTTGAGACAAAAAATAATTGTATGTATGTGTGAAGGACAAAACTAGTTAATTGGAAATGATCATCAGGATATTTTTGAAATATAAACTTACTTGAAGGGCTAAAGAAAAGTTTTCCATATTTAAGATTCTGGAAAGAAAAAAATAAATCTTCACCAATAGCGTGGCGTATTTTTTCAAACGGTACATTATATTTTTTAGCCAACTCTGCTTTCCAAATCGAAGCACCATTTAACCATTGAGTTTCAATAACTTCTTGGCTACCCATATAACTTGCGTTATAGCCGCTTTTATTTACCTGTCCTAAATTTTTATCTGAGCTTAAGAACAATTTCTTCATCAATTTATACTGTAAGTTTTGATCAGGTGCATTACTGGGAGCGCAAGCCATTCCTATACCAGCAATTATATTTTTTTCAGAGAGTCTCGATACATCAGCGAATGCTTTTTCAATAGATTCAGGCAACAAAATAATATCGTCATCAAAAAAAGCTATCCAATTTAGATTTTCAGAAAAATACTTGAGCCCAAGTTTCTTTTGGACAATTTGCCCACTACGCAATGAATGTACATGCTTTAAATTTAATTTATCCGAGTATTTTTCTATAATTTCAGTTACGTCGATTCCTGAAGATACAATTACCACTTCTAATGGCAATAAGGACAAATTGCTTACAGATTCGAGAAATTTGCTAAGCTGCTGTGGCCTGTCTTTTGTTGCCACTAAAATCCCATAAATCGGCAAAAGAACTTCTTGACTATCTATTTTTGTAGTTCTGTTATTCATAAATGTAGTTTACTCTTTCCCAGTGGGTAGCGTATTCGATAAAAATGAAGTTCTAAGATTTAGTAATACAGAAATAGATTTCCTAGTTTTAGGAGGCACGGGGTTATTAGGCTCAGAGTTTGTAAATGAATTATCAAAGTTTCACTCGGTTTCCGCAACTTTTCACGAGGTAAAACCATTTAAGACTGATCAAGTACACTGGCAGAGACTCAAGGCCACTGATTTAGTTTCGATCAATGAACTAATCTATCTATTGCGACCAAAGGTCGTTATCAATTGCATAGCTTTAACCGATGTAGATAAATGTGAGTCATACCCAAAACTTGCCGCTGACTTAAATTATTTATTGCCTCAATCACTAGCCAGGATTTGCTCCGAGATTGGAATATATCTCATCCACATAAGCACAGATCACTACGATTCGGCATTAAGAATTCCACGTAAAGAACAAGATATTGTATTTGGGATAAATCACTACGGGAAAACTAAAATGCAGGGCGAAAATACAATCCTGGATTTGAATGCATCAGCACTAATTTTGCGCACTAATTTTTTCGGCTACTCATTGTTACGAAGTAATTCTTTTCTTAATTGGATAGTTAATAATTTAGAAAAAGATAAAACGATCAAAGGATTTACTGACATCGAGTTCTCGCCAATCTCAATCACTGAATTAATTAGTTGCACTTTGGCACTACAAGAAATGAGAATTAATGGAATAGTGAATGTTGCTAGTAATAAATCAATTTCAAAATATGATTTTATAAGATTAGTTGCAAAAGCGTTTAATTTCAAAGCAAATCTAATTGAACCTTCAATGAGCGATGAAGTCAAAGGCAGGGTTAAGCGCCCAACTTATATGTCTTTAGATAATAAGCGACTTACCTCTCTTTTGCATCGCAAAATGATTTCATTAGATAGTATGATTGACCAAGTGAGTGTCCGCTATTTCAATAGCCGATATAATAAAAAGTAGATTGGTAGTTAGAATTTATGAAGATATTAAAAGACAAAACGGTGATGATTACTGGTGGAACTGGCTCCTTTGGTCAGTCATTCGTAAAAAAAATACTAGAGGAGCAAGAAGTTGAATCCGTAATAGTTTTTAGTCGTGATGAACTTAAACAATTTGAAATGCAGGCTAAGCTAGACAACGAGAAAGTTAAGTTTGTTTTAGGCGATGTAAGAGACTATAAACGCCTTTTAGAAGTTTCAACCGATGTAGATGTGATAATTCATGCAGCAGCAATGAAACAAATAACTGCAGCTGAGTTAAATCCTATCGAAGCAATAAAAACGAATGTTCTAGGAGCCGAAAATATAGTGCGAGTAGCAATTGAAAATGAAATCAGTTCAGTTATTGCATTAAGCACCGATAAAGCGTCTAATCCAGCTAATTTGTATGGTGCTACAAAATTATGTTCAGACAAATTAATTATTGCTGGCAATAACTTGACTCCAAATCAGTTTCCGATTTTTTCTGTAGTTCGCTACGGGAATATTCTTGGATCAAGGGGAAGCGTTATTCCTTTATTTTTACAACAAGCCAAGACAGGAACTATCACTATCACGAATGAGAAAATGACCAGATTTTGGCTCTCATTAGAAGATGGAGTTGACTTTGTTTTAAACAGTATCAAAATTATGCAAGGAGGGGAAATATTTATTCCGAAAATTCCAAGCTTTAGAGTAATCGATGCGGCCAAAGTTGTTGCACCAGAAGCAAAAATAAAAATTATAGGAATACGGCCAGGCGAAAAATTACATGAAATTATGATCACAGAAGATGACTCATTCCATACTCGCGAATTCGAGAATTCTTATGTAATCCTCTCACCTGACTTGGTAAAATCGGATTCTTATAAGAATTCCGGAAAACCAGTAGCTGAAAATTTTAGGTACTCAAGTGATATTAATGCACTATGGCATACTCATGAATCTTTTAAAGAGAAATTAGCGAGTATCGGCCTTGTTTAGTCGCACACTGATAATCATGGCCCATCCAGATGACGAAGTGCTTGGATGCGGTGGACTGCTAGCAAAGCATTCAAAATCTATGACATTCCAAGTTGTATTTTTAGCCGAAGGCAGTAGTTGTCGTTATGACAAATCAGATTTAGAGAAGGCTAAAATTTCTATAGCCGAGCGCGAAAAAAGTGCGAAGGAAGCCTTAAGTATTTTTGAACCGGACCGAATAAGTTTTACGAATTTGCCTTGTGGCCGATTAGATCAAGTTCCCATTTTAGAGATGAATAAAACTATCGAATCACATATAAAGGATTTTAAACCTTCCACAATTTTAACCCATTCTGAGAATGATACGAATAGCGATCACCGTAGAGTTGCAGAATCTGTTTTTATGGCCAGTCGCCCAGGTGCATTAAACATGGTTTCAAACGTGGTGAGCGCTGAAATTCCATCTTCGTCAGAATGGAATTTTAATCAACCATTTCAACCAAACTACTTCATTAAATTAACTGATAATCAATTAACTATAAAAATTGAAGCACTCTTGAAATACAAATCCGAAATTCGTGATTATCCATTTCCTCGCTCACCAGAAGGTATTTTAGCATTCGCAAGATATAGGGGAATTCAATCAGGCAATGAATTTGCTGAAGCTTTTAGAATAATTAGGAGCATAGAAAACTCATGAAGGCTTGAAGATATAATTGAGAATTTTGCTGACTGGTGCAGGAGGGCCTTCAACTGAAGCAGTTTTGAAATTATGGAGTCCCAAACATGAACTCTTTTTTGCTGACGCTAAGATTGATAGCATCACTTCTCAAGTTTCAAGTGATAAAAGACTCTTTGTTCCCTACGCTAACGATAAGCAGTTCCTACAATCAATTATTGACCTAACAACGAAACTTCAGATAGATATCTTGATCAGTCAAGTCGATGAAGAATTACCACTACTAGCAGGAAATAAAGAACGATTTAACCCAACTTTGCTATTGGTTCCAGATGAAAATTTCATAAACCTCTTTCTAGATAAATTACAGTCTGGAATTAAAATGAATGAAAATAGAATTTTAGAACCAGGAACTAAAGTATTGAACAACGAATCGAAATTTGAAGGCCTACCTGTAATTTTTAAACCCTGTTTTGGACGCGGCTCTAGAAGTATTTTTAGTGTAGAGACGCAAAAAGAGTTCGATGCGCTAAAGAATTACTTGCTAACTCAAGAAGAAATATTTATCACCCAACAAAAAATTCAAGGAGACGAATATTCAGTTCAAGTTCTGGCGAATTCTAATGGGATCTTGAAGGGAATAACTCCAATACTTATAAAAGGTAAAAGAGGGAGTACAACGAGCGGAGTTGTCTCAAATAATAGAGAGGTAATTAAAGCATGCTTAGATTTCCATCAAGTATTCAAAACAAGTGGTACATACAACATTCAACTTATGTTAAAAGGAGACCAAGCCTATATTTTCGAGGTTAATCCCCGCGTTTCCACTACTATGTGCGTTTCGTTATTTGGAGGATCAGATCCAGTAGATATTTATTTGGATAGTAGTACTGAAGAAAACATAAAATACTTGTCAGAAGGAACAAAACTTCAGAGGCATTGGAACCATACGTTTTCTTTGAATGGCAATTAATTTCACAAATGAAAATTCTTATAGTTGGAGGAACCAGATTTATCGGTAAAAATCTAGTATCAGAATTAGTAAAAAAGAATGTTGAATTTGTATTAACTTCTAGACGAATCAACCCTGACGTACCTCATTCGCAGCAAATAATTTGCGACCGTGAAGAATTTAACAGCAGTACGGGCAAAAAACAAAAATTTGATTTTATAGTTGACTTCAACGGATACAACGCTAGCCAATTTTATAATTTCGATTTACGAACTTCTGAATCAAAGTACTTCTTTGTAAGTACTGCATGGATTGATCGTTCAATTAATGCTATTCGAGTGAACAATTCTCGACCTTTAGTAAAAACTTTTTTTAATTCAATCGAAACAAATTATATCAAGGCAAAAAAAGAAGCTGAAGATAAAGTAATAGAAAATTATGGAAATAATGCAGTAATTTTGCGTTTACCAATCGTCTTAGGTTTTTACGATCATCATAAACGTCTTGATTACACTATTTATAGAATAACAAATTCGAATAAATATGCTATGCCAAATAATGGTGATAACATATTAGAGACAATTCTCGTGAACGACGTATCCAAAATTATTTTAAAACTACTTTTGAATTTAAATAAAGACATCCCTAAACTTTTAAATTTCATTCCACCCCAAAAAACAACTTATCTAAACTATGTAAATCAAATATCATCATTTCTGCAGAAAGATACCGATTTTGTAAATATTGAAGCTGATGTATTCACAAAAAGTTTAGGAAAAGTAGCAGCATGTGACCCTTTTTGGAGAGAGTCAGAAAGTTAT
>Ga0214919_10011672_pt1 | contig 10935 bp, 14 predicted proteins | sample LL1503_MetaG_FD_177994 | JGI IMG/M metagenome (GOLD analysis project Ga0214919, IMG submission 177994) | Freshwater microbial communities from Lake Lanier, Atlanta, Georgia, United States - LL-1503 | ecosystem: Environmental > Aquatic > Freshwater > Lake | place: USA: Georgia | collected...
TTACCAACTACTACACAGTCCCGGACACGTTTGGGGATTATCAATTTTTGTGTTATAAAGATATGTTTCAAAATCTGGACCAGCACATAGAACACATATTTGATTTTTTGGATCTCACCATTGATCAAACCCGCAGACATGCATGGCAGTTGACTTATTTCCAATGGAAAGAGAGCAATCAAGGATTTCTTGAAAAATTTTTACCAAAGCCAGTGCAGGTTGACAAACTGTCACGATCACTGATGTCCAAAGAACTGGTCAAATGGAAAATTGGACTGTCTGGCTGCACCTGGAATCGCTGACACAAAATTCACAATTGGCCCAGTTCAATCAAGGTTGCACTCAGGTTGATTTCTTGATCAGCCACCAGAGGAATCTTGGCCAGGCCATCACGAATGATCACAATAGCCCGGTCCTGTTGTTCGGGTGTGCGACCCCACAAGTCCAGGTTGTTGTACATCCAGGTGAATATGTCACTGGCTTCTTCGGGAGTGGCATTTTGACACATGAGTGTTCGTGCTTCTCTAACTCGTCCTTGTTTGAACAAGTCCACACAGTCCAGTCGCCAGTCGCCCATGCTCTTGTCAGCGGCCGAAGGTGCTATTAAATGTCCAGTTTGACTGTTAGGTTGCAACAGGTTCAAGCACTTGCGCAGATCTGGATATGTGGCCTTGACATAGGTGTCCAGCACATCCAGGTCAAATTCCACGCCTTCTGTGACCAACACCATGGCTGCACGGGCAGTGAACTCGGTGTGATCAGTTTTGTTGATCTGGAATCCTTGGCAGCGTGAGTGCAAGGGTGGGATGATCTTTGAAGGATAGTTACAAGTGAGAATAAATCTTACTGTTTGGCTGTAGTCTTCCATCAAGTTACGCAGAGCAGGTTGCACTGAGTTTGGATTCATGTAGTCTGCTTCGTCAATCAGCACCACTTTGAACTCACCAAACGGCATGGTCTGGCAGAACGAGATCAGTTTGTCAACCCATTCGACCTTACGTGCTTCCTTAGAACCATTGGCATACAACACATCATACTCGTCCACGCCCAGTTCTGCAATCAGCATCTTGGCCAAGGTTGTTTTGCCTGTGCCTGCTGAGCCAGAAAACATTAGATGCGGAATTGATCCATCTCGTATCCACTGTTGTACTTGTTCTCTCTGTGCATCATCTACAAACACATAACCGTCTACAGTTTTAGGACGATATTTCTCTACCCATAATTCTTTCATTGTCTCAATGCCTTTTCTGTTTCTGCGTGTGCTACTCTTTTGCGTAGACTTGAACTGGAGAACGAATGATCTCTGCCGTTGAACACAATCTCAATGCCGCGATCATAACATTCGTTGCGACCAGAGAAATCCTTGTCTTGATATTCGATACCTAGTATTCTAACATCTAATGGCAAGATCAGCAAGAGGTCCACAAGATCTTGTTCGGTTTGGTACACAACAACTTCATCAACATAACGGCATGCGGCCAACTGTATCTGTCGCTCAACAATACTTTGTATAGGGCGATTTTTAGTGTCAGGCCTATCGATAGTTGGATCTGTTTGCAAGCCACAGATCAGGTAATCACAGTGATTCTTGGCTTCCGACAGCATTGCAATGTGCCCTGCATGAGGTCCGAGGTCAAAGGTTGAGAAAGTGATGCCAATTTTCTTTCCATCTTGTTTGAGTTGTTTGATGTGATTGAATATCATTTTTTAAGTATGTTGACAATGCGTTCGGCTTCTTGTTCTCTGAGCCATTCCTCTTCACCGGAAAAGCCGCTAGTTTTTCCTAGCATCTCGTCCACAGCAAATTTTACACGATACAAGTCTTGTTTGCAAGGCCAATTGACAAATCCTGTTTCGTATGGATCGTTGGCACCATGATACATCTTTTGACAGTCGGCAATTACTTTATCAACGTTCCAGTCTATTATCAATTGTGTTGCATCCAGTCTGGTTTGGCTTCCACGTGAATGGCTGTGCTGAACGTTTCATCCATAGGTTGTTCGTCAGTTTGTATTAGAATATCTTTAGGGTCAACTCTACGCAGAGTTTGCTTGCCGTTTTCATCTTCAATGTCAATGCCACGTGTCCAACGACCGTGTGCCACACACACCCATTCTCCTACCTTAACATCATGTTGTTCCGGGCCCACAGCATACACTTGTCCCCAACGTGGACGAATGCCTGTGCTCTTGCCGTTGTCGTTGAGCAACACAATACCACCTGTGGTAAAGCGTTGGTCGAATATCATTTCTCCTACAATTACTGAATCGTGCAGGGGTTTCAATTGATCTCGGGTAATCTGATGTGCTTGGTATGCTAGTTTTGTCATTCTTGATCCTTGAGTTTTTCTGCGCGAGCCATAGCGGCTGCCAGGCCTTGTGTGGGAACATCTCCCGTGAGTTCTACTTCTTCGCCACGTGCCGCGGCTTCACGTTTGGTCTGACGCTGTTTTTGGTCCAGTACTAATTGTTCTGCTTCGCTTGCCTTGACAGGTTCGAGCGTCTTTGACGCACGATTACTGGTAGGTATTGGTCCCGAATTGGCATTGGTTTGTCGATTGAGATTTCGGTTCACTTGTTCACCACGGGTGGCCAACACACGGCCTTGATTGTCAATTATGTCTCCGCGAGCATTTACATTCATGTTTCCCACAGCACGAACAGTCTCATTTTGCACCATCATGGCACCCAGGTCCACAACCTTTCCTTGTGCGGTTCGATAAGTTTTTTGTGTCATTGTTTTTCTCCTTGATTGATATTTAACGCAGGAACTCTGCAGGATCTAATTCGTAGTGCAGGCTGTCAATTCTGTGTACACCCAACAGGTATAAAACATAACTGGCCACACTGGATCCTCGGCCCACACCCCATATCACATTGTTTTGTTTCATCACATCCACAAGATATTTCAAGTAACGTAATAAATCAAACAAGCCGCGCTCTTGATACTGTAACAGTTCTGCACCACAGCGTTGCAGTTGGGCTTCTGTTGAGCACAATTTCAACACATGTTCGGCAATGTCCAGGTCTTGATATTCTTGGGGCATGTGCCATGTGCTTTGTTGCACATGATCAAATACCGCCTGAGAATCTGATTCTGACCAGTAGGTCATTTTAGGAACCTGTTCCAACCAGTAGGCCGCGGCTTCAATGTCCACAGAGTCATCCACTAAAGCACCCGATACACTTTCAAGATCACGCCCTTGCATGATCAAGTTGATCAAGTCTGCCTCACCTAATACTATCTGTCCTACACTATCAGTTCTCATCTGGACCAAACTTTGCAAATACCACGGTGTTGCCTGTGTTGTCAACTGGCTCTGCATCCGACCATTCCATTTCAAGGTCCTGCCATGTCAGCGTTCTATTGAGTCGGACCACATGTTTCTTACTGGCAGAGGATTTGAAGTCGGAGTGCATGGGTGTGAGATCCTGCCACCAGCCCGATTGTGCCAATGGGCCTGTGCTTTCAAGGTCACTGTGCAGGTATCGCACATTGTCCCCAAGATCACTTTGTATGGTCACACCGTTCACAAACATTCGCTCCTGCAATATGGCATTGAGTTTGCAGTATAACGCAATACCAATGATCTGGTCAATGGGTAGTTCGGGCAAGGTTGTTACTTTGATTCCGGCAGCAGTGAGAGCCTGTATCTGTGCAACGTCTTCTTGGTGTATGTACACAGTATTGGCCATTTCATTGTAGACAAAGTGGTTGAGTCGATTTAGACTGACCACATGATCATCTGCGTTGGAGGTATTTGTAGTGATGGCCAATTCTATGTTGTAACTGTTGATTTGTAAACAGTTTTCAAACCAGATGGCGGCACGCCATTGCATGTCATATTCTAATCTTACGTTCATGATATATCAATCTTGGAATCAAAGGCATCTTCACCGCCCTTGGGTTTATAAAGTTCGGCTGTTTTTTCTTGTTGTTTGGTTGTGTAACTGCTCAGAGCCATTCGTATTTGATCACAGAGATAGGGATTACCAGACCGCATGGCAATGCCCAATTTCTTATGAAGTTCGGAAATTTTCAACCCCAGTTGTTCCAGGGTCAAGCCATCTAGATCATTTATGAATGGATGTTCCATGTTACTCCTTGTGTGTAGAGTATACAGGAATCACAAGGCGTTGTCAATACCTATTAGGCAAATGCCACACCGTTGGCACCAATTGCAAACCATTTAGAGTTGATGTACATCAAGGTGCAAGCATCACCAATATCATTGAACGTAATTGTTCCTGTACCGCTTGATTTCCAACCTGCATTTGAAACAGTGATTACCATGTCTCCGGAATCAGCATACATGGCAAATACTTTGATTTGTCCGGCGTAACCGGCTGCCAGAGTGGCAGTCTCCGCGGCTGACGTTGAGAAGTAACTGGTGGTTTTGGTCAAACTAGCGGCACCAGAAGCAGCCAAATCTTCAGAACTGGGCAAGTACAATGGATCTCTGTTGCGGATGAGATCAACAATGCTGATTGCACTACCACCATTAACCGTAGTAAATTCAAATATATAGGTACCTGTTGTGCTGAAGGTAATCACATTTGAAGCATAGCCCTGCAAGTTGTCAGTGCCAATACTCACAGCCGCAGGTAGTGTGAGAGTGTATGCTGTGCTAGTCACATTAATTCTTAGCACAATGCTTGCGCTCACGCCTGATGCAGGAAAGTTGGTGAACCCCAAAGTTACTGATCCGCCAGTGGTCAATGTTTGATAACTGCCGCTTTCAAAGTTCAAGGTCACTGTACCCGAGGTGGTACCAATGGCATTCACAGTGCCCGAAATCTGTTTTGCTTGAAAATTATACAACAAACTGCCATTCATGTCGTTATCTAAAGTTGTTCCAGTCAGGGCTGCCTTAAGTACTGCTTTGTTTTGCAAGTCAGTAATCTCGTCAGCCGCATACTGAAAGTTGGTTGCAGTATTGGTAAAGTTGTCACGAAAGCCTTGACTGTCGTTGTCTTGTCCGGCCACTGGGTAAGCGCCGTCAATATCGTTTGGGTTAATTGCACTGGTCATTTTTTGTCCTTGTTACACTAATATATTTCGTCTGGGAAACACAAGATATTTATCGTAAACGTCTGTACTGGAGTACATATCTACAGGTGCTTCAAATCTCATACTTGAAGCGTCAAATGTTGTGATTTCACCGCTGGCAACTAGGAAATCAAACGTGGCGTTTGATCCTGTTCCTATAATATTGGTACCGCCTACGCTGTTGTACATGCTACCACTGGAGAATAATGGTGCTTGTCCCCGAACATTTACTATGGTAATAATTCCTGCTGCCGAATCGGAACCTTCATTGATTTCCATAACAGTGATTGTGGCATCATTGATGCCATCTTGACCATCAAGTTGACTCCCTAATACCAGAATCTGGTCTCCGACTGCATATCCAAAGCCACCGTTGTAGGTGGAAATACTTGCAATAGTTTGATAGGAACTGTCCTCAGTACCGATTCGATAATGCAAATTTAAATCAAAGGTTGTTTCCGCACCAGGTGGAACCCAAGCACCGTACGTACTATCAGCAATAGGATCCCAATTCTTGGTCAATAATCTATCCAGTTCATAGCGATCAACTTCAAAGTCTACCCGGTTCAGTTGATCTCCATATTGCTGGGTAATGTTGTAGGCCACTTGTCCTGACTTGCCGGGTTTGCAATAGCAGATAACCCAGGCAGGTGTAAAGCCCAGTACTCGACCATTGGCCTGTTTGCTCAGCATCCAGCGTGGCAAGATATTAGAAACCTGACCCACAGTATCAATCACTTGATCTCGCATGTTGATCAGGCTGTTGGGGTAAACTGTGGCAATTTCTGTTGAATCAAATTGGTTGATGGGATAAGGCAAGGTCACGCTCTTGCTTACACTTTGTCCTTGTGCGTTGACCAAGTCGTCGATCACACTGCTATATACCACCTCATAAAGTACATTGCCTGCATCATCCAGTGCCCGGGCTGTTCGAATTGAGCCCAGCACAAGATTTTTCCAGTAGTGATTGATTACTAAACTACTGACATACTGTTCATAGGTGGCGGCCGTGAGCCCATATGCATGTTGATAGATCACATTACGAGCAACACCAAAGTTGGGATCATCCGAACGGTACACCAGATCCACCGGAATAATATCTTGATTTAGAATCAACTGATTGATCAAATCTCTGTCTGCTTGTGGAGGCATGCATTTGATGTAGAGATTTTCGTAGGGCTCGTTGTACTCTCGTAATACAGTTATTGAGAATGTTTTAAACACACTAACCAAACCATCCTGACTGTAGGCGTTTACTGTGAATGTGTATACAGAATCAAATGTTGTGGTACCTTGATCAAATGTAGTGGTACCGAGATCCACAGCAAAGGTATTAAAACTCACACGCCCAGCAATATCACCCGATGACAACAACTCCAAGCCTTGTGGCAACTTGTTATACACGCCAATGTTGGGCGAGGGATAGGATCCTGGTCTCAGTCGATATTGTAGTGGTCGCCCGCCTAGAGTGTTCACCGCCTCAACATACAAGGTGCTGGTGCTGCCATTGATGATAGTGCCAAGGTCGGCATCAGTCAACCAAGTGACATCGGTGTTGACTTGCCCAACCAGCGTGAGTGAGAAATAGTAAGGATTGCTACTATACTGTGTATCGTAGGCTTTTCTCACTGTGATAGCAAAGTTGTAAATGTTTTCTGTGGCACCCATGTATGGCAAATAACCATACAGCCAACCTGTTTGTAGATCCAAGGTAGTACCCGGCGGCAATGCGCTTGTTGAGCCATCAGTTTGATATTCTAAATATTCCATTACGTCATCGTTGAAGTCCAGCCCAATGAATTGATAAGCCCAGAAATTGTCACTACGTACAGTGCCCAGGTCGCTGGGTTCAGCATTGACCAAGAATGGAGTATAAAATGGCGTCTCATCAGCAGTGATAAAGGTATTGTCGGCGGTGAATTCTATAGTGTCTGCTGTGAGTGAACTGCGACTGTAAACATAGATTTCAAATGTGCGTATGTTTGTTTCTCTACCATCATTGAGTTCCAGAGTGAATTGATAGTTAGTACTAAGACTGTTTATAGAGAAATCAAATGGGTATTGATCAAACGGTGTTGCGTCGAATCCTGGAGTTTGGTTTACAGGAACTAGGGGGGTGATGTATCCAGTGATCAAACCTGTTGGACTTAGACTCAGTCCTGGAGGTAATGTGCCAGCGGCCAAAGATATTACAACATTGTCCCCGGGATTGGGATCGGATATGGCAATCTGAATGGGAGTGATAGGTGCGCCGTCGTAGAATGAGCCCACATTGCCTGCTGGAGTTACAAACACCGGGGGCACTTGTGACAGTACAGTAAAATCAAACGTTCTATCGGCAAAACGTGGAGGAGTTGAGTTGCTACTTGCTCTAATTACAAATCGACTGTCAACATTGTTTATACCATTGACAACATAGGGTATACCTTTTAATAGACCACTTGTGGTACATTGTATACCCAAGGGCAAAGCACCCGCAATCACTCGGTAGGTCACTGCGGTAGGATCAAGAGGATCAGTAGGATCAGTTGCTACCAATTGAACCTGATAGAACTCGCCCTCAGGTATGGTAGCCAAATGACCGGCGGCAGTTTGCCACTGTGGTTGTGCCATTACAGTCTTCCTACAACTATTTCAATTATGCCCGAATCACCATCAAAGTTTTTCAATGCTTTACCTATCACTGTGCCCATAGCAGGTGTGGCTGACGCTCGTGCCCAACCATTACCGGCTGATATCATCATGTCTCCTTTGGCCACTGGTCCAATTACCAAGGTTGGCACACGACCAGTCAAGGCCACTGCGGCGCGGTGTTCTGCTTGCAGTCCTGCATTCATCAAGTAACTGGGATTCTCAGATATTACACCTGCAACTCTTGAATCACCTTCTACTGTGGATCTTGTGACTTCTTGACTGCCTCCAAAACTCACAACGGTGCCTGGGGCATATTCTGCGTCTGCTGAGTATATCTCTGCCAAGTCAGCGTAGAGTGCTGTGGTTGCTTGGGCAAACACTTGATTAAAATATTTGCTAGACGATCCAATGTTGCCTACAGCATTACCGCCGCCATTGATAATAGCAGTAGTGGTATTGCCTAAATTTACTGTAAACACGTTGCCCAGTACATTACCAGTAGCACTTACTAACCCGCCAGTTGTTATGTTGCCACCAGTGATGTTGGCTGTGGCTGAGATCAATCCACCTGTTAATAAATTGCCACCAGTTATGTTGGCAGCACTTGTAATGGTCGAGGTAGCACTTATTGACCCGCCAGTTGTTATGTTGCCACCTGAGATATTGGCTGCTGACGTAATGTTACCTGTAGCAGATATCAATCCACCTGTGAGTACATTGCCTGCTGACGTAATGTTACCTGTGGCAGATATCAATCCATCTGTTAAGACATTACCACCCGAGATATTGGCTGCTGACGTAATGGTCGAAGTAGCACTAATCAATCCACCTGTTAAGACATTACCACCGGTTACATTACCGCTTAATGATGCTACAGATCCTAACAAACTAGAACCAGTAATAGTGCCAGTTGAACTTATTAGTCCACCGGTTAATAAGTTGCCGCCAGTGATGTTGGCAGTGGCTGATACTAGGCCGCTGGATAATAGATTACTACCTCTGATATTAGCGTCACCAATGATATTGCCATTTGCAGATACTATTCCGCCAGTTAGAATGTTGCCACCTGTAATATTACCCGAGCCAGTGACGTTACCTGTGCCAGTGATATTACCTGATACGCTAACAATGCCAGAGATTCCTAGCCCGATAGTACTCAAGGTAAAGATATTGAGCACACCACCCACGTTGCCAATCATGTTGCCATTAGCCACAGGAATGTTCATTGTGGTAGTGCCATTGGTCAATTGTGATGCCGCACCCACGTTGCCCGTGGCAATTACGTTAGTTAAACCAGCACCGTTGCCCGTAAACAACCCCCCGGTAACGTTGCCAGTTATCACTGCATTGTTGGCAGACAAATTGCCCGATGCTGTGACCGTGACCGCAGTAACGTCAGCAAGACTTTGTATAGTTCCGGTACTGATTGTGGTACCGGTTACGCTGAGATTGCTGAGAGTGGTCAGTCCTGACGAATTTAGGGTTCCTGCGACATTGACTCCGGTACCAGTGACCGTGAGTACATTGGCAGTGCCGGCTGAAGAAATAACTACGTTTCCGTTGGATTGCGGAATGTTTACATTGCTAGAACCATTGGCAATACCACTTACGCCGCCTGCGGCAAAAAGTTGACTGAAATTGTTGTTGGTTTTGGTGAATGCTGTGCGTAACGGATCGCCCAACCCGTCGTTTGGTGCGGTTCCTACGTTGATTATTTGTTGAGCCATAGATCTGTGTCCTCTGCTGTATTTAGCGGCAGACAGTGTCTATGTGATTAGGGCTAGATGCTGAAACTTGACCCACAACCGCAGGTGGTTTGGGCTTGTGGATTGTTGATTACAAAACTGGCGCCCATTAAATCTTCTTTGTAGTCAATCGTGGCGCCTTGAAGATATTGCATGCTCATGGAATCAATTACTACCTTTACTTCTTCGTAGGCAAAGTCAAAATCGTCTTCGTTTTGCATTTCATCAAACGTAAATCCATAACTCATGCCCGAACAACCGCCACCCTGCACAAACACACGTAGCATGAGATTGGGATTGCCTTCTTCGGCAACCAAGTCACGCAATTTTTCCACTGCACTAGTTTCTAGTTTCATAATGTACCTACTTTATAGTCTATCGGAACAAACGTCCCAGTTGATGATACGCCAGATATTGTCCAGGTATTTTTCTTTTTCCCACTGGTAGTCCAAGGCCCACGCATGTTCCCACCAGTCAATAAGTACACATATATCTGTACGTACTGCATGGTTGCGAATTGTTTTGATTTCGCCACCAGTGCTCAAGTAAACCCAGCCAGAACCTTGAATCTTCATGGCTGTCTTTTTGACTTCGTCTTGGAAGTTTTCGTAACTTTTGAATTTGCGCTCAATCAGTTCCAGCACAGCGCCACGTGGGCGATTGTTTCCTTTTGGGGGTTGCAGTTGGGGAAAGAATTTGTTGTGTAAGAAACTGCCGGCACGATTGAAGTCAGCATCACCCTCACCTGCATTGTAGCGTTTGGCATAGCCCTTGGCCAGGTGCTCATAGTGATAGTTTATGCTGTCTCCGCTGAGTACAGGATTTAGATCATTCTCACCGTAAGGGAGAGGTGTGGTTTCCAGTTTTGCTGGGCGGGTGCTTGCTTCTATAAGATTGATGTGTTCGCGCATGTGAATATTTATCTGCGACGAGTGATCCGCCCTTTGGTCAAATCATATGGTGAGAATTCCATTTCCACACGATCTCCTAGTAACACTTTGATGTTGTTTTTACGCATACGTCCTGACAGGTGTCCTAATACCAGTGCGTCTATGTTGTCTAACTTGACCTTAAACATGGTAGCCGGTAGCACCTCTTCAACACGGCCTTCCATGTTTATAATATCTTCTTTTCCCATAAGCAATTACTTATTGGAAATCCAGTGTGGCCGTGACCTTTTTGAGACGTTCAAAACGGAAACTACGCCACTCCTGTTTTTCCAAATCAAAAACCCGAATACTATGCGGATCGGGTTCTTTTCGGGGCTTCCGGCTTTCACGTACAATGCCATCCACTGGCGCAGTGGTTGATATTGGTTTTGCTACACTAACTGGAATTCTTGAATGATCCAAGGTACACAGCATGTCACGGTCAGTACCGTCTGCTTTGGTAAAAGTTACTGTGACCTCACTGTTTTGTAGCAAGCCTCTCACCCAATCACGGATCTGTTCTTTGATTTGGTCATCTGCTTCTTGATACTGAGTACCCGGTTGGCTTCTGAGCAAGC
>Ga0214919_10011673_pt1 | contig 10934 bp, 6 predicted proteins | sample LL1503_MetaG_FD_177994 | JGI IMG/M metagenome (GOLD analysis project Ga0214919, IMG submission 177994) | Freshwater microbial communities from Lake Lanier, Atlanta, Georgia, United States - LL-1503 | ecosystem: Environmental > Aquatic > Freshwater > Lake | place: USA: Georgia | collected 2015-03-15
TGCTATTGGAGATTTAGAAGGTAAAAATATTGATGATGCATTACAAGGTATTCATGAAATGGAAAATATCCAAGTAATAATAACTGGAGATATTATGGATTCATGTGCTTCACAGGTACATTTAGATCCAGAAACACTAACAACCTATTGTTCTTTAAAATATAAATATAAACCCGTAGGCTTATCACCAGATGAGATATCTAAATTGGAAAAGGCTACACAAGAAATTAAATATAAATCATATAATATACATAATCTTTATGAAATAATTGCAAAAAACTATGAAGTTATTTTGGGTAATAGAGAATTAGTGAAACTAAAATCTTATATATTATATAATATAGAACCAACGGAAGCTACTGATAGTGATGCACAAGAATTTGTAAAATCTTTTAATAATAAGGATTCATTTCCATGCAGTTATATTGAATTTAAGGACATTAAAGACAAAATTCAATTTAAACACGGAAAAAAATATGACGAGTGTGCAAAACGGTTTTATCAATTTATGAACCCACCGCATGAGAGAAAGATACAATTATTAGGAAGTCCCATTGACCATAATGAAACATTTAGATTTTGTTTTGATGTTGCATTTAGTGATGTTGGTGCACCATTTATCCAATATACTATTATTCATGAATTACTATTGGATTTGAATTTAGATGGAAAAAGTGTCTGGTATGGGTGTTTGGAACACGCTGATAAATTTTTATGTGATGAATATAATTTTAATAAGAAGTATCCAACGTATAAAGAGGATGAAGCATCTTCTGAGTTAAAACAAGAAAAGAAAAGAGTCGTATTAGGTGCTGAATATAGTTATTATATTATAGCATGTATTTTTAAAAAATTATTTTTACCAAATAATAACTATACATATAGACGCCCTAAAGATACCCATGAGCCACTTACTGATATAGACATGAATTCATATTTGTCAGGATTATTATATAAGTTATTTACAAGAGACGAAACAAATCTTATTAAATTTATTCCTCAAGATGAAAAGGATGAGACATATTTACTTTCACATGGTGGAATTACAAAATATTTATTATTATTTTATGAAAAAGAAACCAATTATAATTTGTCTTTTAATAACATATTAAAAGAATTAGATAAGAAATCTATATTATTTAATAAATCATCCACCGAATTTACTAAATCATCCACCGAATTTACTGTTTTTCCTAACTTAACAGAATTAGAGGCCTTAAATAAGAAAACAATAACAGGCCCAACCGGCACACAAATTATAACAGAACTATCATTTAATGATGACAGAATAGTAAATTGTGTCACTAACTGTAACAAATGGTATAAAACATTAATTGAATATATATTTAATAAAGACTCCAAAATAATGCCATGCACATTATCATCGCAAGAAGACAAAAATATGTTTGCCGCATATGTATATTTAATGATACTTGGAACAGAAATAGGAACAACCTTCCCCTTAGGTAACATATATACTTTGCCAACGTCTTATTTAGGGTTTAATAATAATTTATTTAGTCCTATAGGCGGTGGAATAATTCCACTATCTTCACATGATTCCGTTAATTTTTGTTATAACCAATTAAATAAAATATGTTATCAATTAATGGGCCATAAACCTTTAGGAGTTTCTACTTCTTATTTTAATTTAATAAAAAATCATAAACAAGTATTAGTTAATTTAGACATTAGTAATTCATTCACAAGTGACTATGCAATTAATAATTACCAGAACAAAAGTTATAATAATGTAAATTTATGCAAATTATTAGGTGAATCTAAAATATATTTTAAAGAACGCACAACTAAACTTGTATCAATAGATAATTTTAATACAATAATGGGTCATGATGAACCATCTGATTCACAACCTGATTTAGCAGCAATTCTAAAACAAACACCACCGGCAATTTTTTGTATTATTTCAAATGATTTTGACACCTTAAATCGGATGTACGCCTCTGATGGCCAAATCATACAGGATAAATTTTCTTTGAATTTTGAACTTAATTTAAAACCTAAAGAATTAAAATCTACATATTTTGAGCCAAAAGGTACTAAATTCCCATATGTTATTTTATATAATGGTAGTTGTACCATTAATTCTAATTCACAAAAATATGAATGTTATACAATAACTAGGAATAAACCATTTGAATATACTAGAATAATTGCATTACTTAAACCTGACGAGACGGGAGCAATGAACAATGATTATATACTAAAATTACTAAATCTAACATCAAGCACCAGTACCTCAGATAAACAAAAATACTTAAAATATAAACAAAAATATTTAACATTAGTAAATAAATTAAATAAAAAAAATTAATAATAAATTATTATGAAATTATTATGAAACTAAGATATTCAATGTATTTATTTTATTATTAATACATATCTATAGAATTTATGAGTAGCATATTTTTTTTTTAATTAAATTATAAAGTAGCATTATAAATAAATAAAAAATACTTTATAATTTAAACGTCATTATTCAAGAATTTAACTGTAACAAATTCAATAATTCAATTTTATAATTTAAGCATCATAATTCAATAATTTAAATGTTAAAATTCAATAATTAAATATATTTAAATTATTTTAATAATTTTATTAAATAATAATTTAATAATTTTTTTTTTATTTAATTTTAAATAAAAATAATTAAAATATAATTTAGTAAATATAATTAACAAAAATATATTTACTAAATTATATTTATTATTTAATAATATATATATAAATTTACTTATTTTAAATAATATATATTTATTTAATAAAAGAAATATAAACTAATTTATATTATAATATTTTATTGTGTTAAAAATATCAAGTATTAGATAAATTTACTTATAAAATCCTGAATTAAATTTAGTTAATTATATTAAAAAATTCTAAATATTTAGATATAATTTTTACTTTAATTAATAATAAAATGTAATTTGTCTAATAAAATTATTAATGAACTTGATAATAAAAATAAATTACTTATAAAGTAGTAATTCAATTAAGAAAAATTTATCCTAGTTGAATTACTATTTTAGCTAAATCAGACATTTTTGTAAGAGTATGTAAATGAGTTTATAATATTAATAAATAGAAATAAATAATTAAATTTATTATTTATTATAATAATAAATTTAATTATTTATTTCTATTTATTAATTTAATTTAGTTTGTAATTTACATTTTAAATAATATTTTTAAATAAGAAACTTGCATACTGGTATATAGTTCTAGTAATATAATAGTTAAAATCAATTAAATATGCAATTTAATAAAAATAAACTAACATTGAATAAAGTATTATTAAAAAATTTTATTTTAGAAAACTAAATCTTTTTTTTCAAGTGTATCTTTATCACCACTTTTAACTATTTGTCCTAATTTTAATGTAAAAGAAAATTCTTTTCCATTTAAATCAACTAAATTTCCTAAATAATCAATTAATTGTATATCTAATTTTTGAATATTTATAGGTTGTCTAAATTTAACTTCTTCTTTTATGTAATCATCAATTTTATTATTTGAAACACAATTACTAAATATAATTTTAGATAAAATAGGAATATTATAAAAATCAATATTACCCCAATCATTTATTTTTAATAAAATATAATCTTCAATATAAATGTTATATAAATCTGAAGCAATAATAATACTTTGATTATCAATAAATTTACTTGATAAAATTAAATTATTTGATAGACATCTAAAACCTAATAAAAAACCAACTGAAGGATATGATAAATCTTTTATATAATTAGATTTTAATGTATTTAAATTAAAATTAATTTCAAAAGATAATACATCTTCAATTGATGAATTTAAAGTATTAAATACAGATAAATTGTTATAAAAGTAATATGTAGATAATGAATTAATAAATGATACTAACACCGTAATATTATCTAATACCAATTTAAAATTAAATATTTTATCATCTTTTGTTGTATTATTTGAACTAATGTAATATATTGAACTCCAATTATTTAATAATGTATCTAAAATTCCAGTACCTGTAATAGATGGAGTATAATTATTAGATAAATAAACTTGATATAAATCAGATTTTAATGTATTTAAACTAATAGTAGCTAATGTAATTGTATCATAACGTGTTGAATTGCTACATCTTCTATCAAATATTTCCATTGTAAAAGAAGGAATTGTAAAATTAGATAAATTTAAATTAATTATATAATTACTAATAATGTTATATAATCCAAATACACTATACCATCCGGGTATTAAATTTAAAGTATAATTAATAGTAGAAGAAATTATTGTTATAGTTAATAATGATTTTAAATAAAAAAAATAAAAATATTTTTCAGTAGTTTTCATTGTTGAAATAAATAATTTTAATTGATTATTTATATTATCTATTATAGAATCAATAGTTCTATTATAGTTATCAACTAATATTATTGTGGTTCCTTCGGGATCATTTAATTTATTTGGAATATATAATGTAAATGAATTATTCTTTTTTGAAGAATGTATATTTTTATAATTTAAAAATCTAATACTATTATTTAATTCAATACTAATAATTTTTATTGAAATAATATTTTTATAATATTTTTCTAAATTTATTTGAAAATTACATTCACTCGGATATTTTTTAACATCTCTATATCTTGAATCAATATTTATTATTATATCTTCCATTAATTATAAATATAAAAAAATTATAATAATTAATGCGTAAATTATTTTAAATAAATTTATATCTTGTATGTATATGTTTAATAATAAAATAAGTGAATTAGAAATAAATAATAAAAAAATATTATTAGAATTAAAAAATTTAAAAGAACAAATTAATAATTTATTAAATGAAAATAATAACTTAAAATTTAGAATAATTGATTTGGAAAAAAAATTTAATTAATAATACTTAATTGATATTCTTCAGTTATTTTTTTAATATTTTTATTATATTCATCTAAATTTATCTGTTTTCTATTTAATTTTCTTTTTTCAGTTCTTTTTTTATTTAAAAATTTTTTTTTATTTTCTGGTAAATTATTAAAATAATCTCTCTTTCGTTTTTTTAATTTATTTATATATTGTTCATATTTTTCATAATCATTATTAAACATTTTTAATATCATATCTTTTCTTTTATTATATCTGATCTTATTAATATTTTTTTGTTGTTCTTTATTTAAATTAATATTGTTTATTTTATTAAGTTTATATTGTATTTTTTTTTCACTTGGTAAATTATTATATCTTTTTTTACGATATTCTTTTAATTTATTAATTTTGTCTATACTTAAATTAGAATACCACTTTTTATAATAATTACTTTTAATATTTTTATAAGCTTCTAAACCATGATTTTCAATAAATTTATTTATTTTTTTATTTCTATTATATTTTCTTTGTTCTATTGTAAGATTAATATAATATAATTTTCTTTTATAATTATATATTTTTTTTTGTAATATATATATAATTAGTTGTTTTAATGGTACATTTAAAATAGAATTTTGCATAATCTTGATCTCACTAATATATTTTTCTTCATTAGTTTTATTCCATGTTTTTTTTATTTTTATACATTTAAGTATAATTTGAATACAATACTTATCATAATTTGATAATTTAATTATGGATTCACTAAATTTATTTAATTCAATCTTTTTATTTTCTAAATTTAAAATTTGTATTTTTTCAAACCATACTTCAATTTTATTCACTAATGTTTTTAGTTTGATAAGAACACTCATACTTTTATTGATTTAGGAATAACAATATTAATAAATCAATTTTTATATATAAAAAGAATAAAGTTATAATATTATATCAATATAAATATAAATAATAAAAATTAATTTATATTTATATTTAAAATATTTTGTTATATTTCTTTTTTTTATTTAAAGATAAAACTAATTATTATTTTAATGCCTAAGAAATTAGTAAAAAATGCTAATATCACAGAAAAAGTTGGTGATGAATCACCAACTCAAGAACAAATAGAGTTAATTGATGATGACGAAATAGAAAATAACTCAGATAAAGATGTAATAACAGATGAATCTTTAAAACCAAATGAAAATAAATTTTCAGGTGATAAATCTAAAAAGATAGTAAGAAAGGCAGGTCGTACTCTACTAGTAAAACTCATTAAGGAAGGTCATAATTTTGATTTAAAAAAACTTGATAATCTAGAAGGACTTATTAATAAAACAAATTTTACCAATAATAAAACAATGTTTTTAACTTTTGATTGTAATGAGAATTCTATTAAAGCATTAAAATTTTTAAGATTAAAATCAGAAGAAAATTATAGTGTAAAGTTTAGTTATTATAAATTATTTTTTACTATTAATGGTTTATCAGATGATAGTGATTATAATGATACTAAAAAAGCTTTAATTGACTATATTAGTAAGGATACAAACATTCAAGTATTATACTGCAAATTTTATTGTAAAAATAAGAAATATATTGGATGTGGAGATTTAACAGTAGATACAATTGATGGATTAACTAAACTTTTATCAAAAGATAATGGATTAAAAGAGTTTTCATTCAATTCATTAACTGGAGTTTTTTATAAATACAATAAAAAAGAAAATTAAATAAAAAAATATATTTTAAAATATATTTTTTTATCTTAATTGCGTTATTTAAAATAAAACTATCTTATAATTATTAATAATGTCAAATTCTTCTATTACATCAGAAATATCAAATTCAAATATTGAATATCAGAATTCAGAAGGTGAAAATATTGAAAAAAAAAAAAATTTATCAACTGATACAGATTATTATTTTAATTTAGTTGCTAATCCATCAAAATTAAAGCCTGTTCCAAATAATATTGAATCTTCAGAAATAATTGAAGAAATTAATGATAGTGCTACTAGTAAAAAATCATCTAAATCATCAAAAAAATCATCAATAAAATCAAAATCATCTGATTCAAATCCAGTTTATGATAAAATAAACATTACTAATTCAATAAAAGAGCCTTTCAATAATACTACTCATAATAATAACACAATGTCTGCCAAAGTATTTCAACCGCAAGGATTTCAACCGCAAGGATTTCAACCGCAAAGGATGCCGCAGGCAGCTATTCCACAATCGCAATTTGGAATAAATCAAAATCCAAATATAAATCCATCTACACAATCGCTTGGTAGTAATGTAATAAAAAATCCAAATATTATACCATTATCAACAAGCGATAATTCCAAAATTTTAACACCTCATGAAATTAAAATAAAAAAAATAGAATTATTAAGAAAATTATCAGAAATTAAAGCTAAAGGATATCAATTATCAAAAGATTATGATTTTAATAGTACAATTGATGAAATGGAATATGAATATGAATTATTAAGAAGTTTTGCTGATAAGAGAAATGGTGTTAAAATATTTAGAAATAGTTTATTACAAGCTGTTTCAGTAGTTGAATTTCTTAATGATAAATATGATCCTTTTGATTTTCATTTATCTGGTTGGAGCGAACATGTATCAATTGAAATTGATACATGGGAAGATGTATTAGAAGAATTATATGAAAAATATAAAGGTAGTGGTAGAAAAATGGCACCTGAAATTAAATTATTATATTTAATGATTGCTTCTGCATCTGCATTTCATTTCACACGTGCACATGCATCTAAATTACCTGGATTAGATTCATTATTAGCATCAAATCCAGGCCTTTTAAGTAGTATAATTAATTCAAAAAAAGAATCTTCCCAATTTATGACACAACAAGAAATAAATTTAGAAAAACAGAAAAATGATTTAAAAAATAAAGAAAAAAATGATCAATCTAAATATATATCTCAATTACAAGAACAAATTAAACAACAACAACAAGTTATTAATAATACTAATAGAACAAGTCAAGAAAATCAATCTAATAATTTTAATAATCAACAATCTAATAATTTAAATAATCAACAATCTAATAGAATAACAACTATTAGAGCTCCTGATCAAGTTAAAGAAATATTAAATAGATTACATAATATTAAACCTACTAATACTGACACACAAGATGAATTATCTTCTAATAATGATAGATTAGTATCAGAAACAACAATAAGTGAAAATAAATCCCAAAAAAAAAATGTTAAAAAAACCAAAAAAACTGAAATAAGTATTTTATAATTTAAATTGTTTTTTTAAATAAAAAAAAATATTATAATTATTACTTTATTTAGTTAATAATAATGTTATCAAATTAAAGTTTATTTTTAAAACTATTGTAGATTTAAAAATAAACTTATTGATTATTTTAATTATTTGTTATATATAGTTTATTATATGTTAGTTTAGTTTATATATATATGACATTACATATATAAACTAAATCTTTTATAATATATATAAATATTATAAAAGTAATATATCTTTTAATTATTATTTTTATTAATATTTTTTAATTAATTTTTGTTCAATTTGGTTTAAATATTCTGCTTTATTTTTTAATTTTAAAATTATTTTTTCTAAAATATTTTTTATTTCTAGATTAGGTATTAATTTAACAACGTTTGAAATTTTATTAAAATATTTATTAATTTCAAGATCAGATGAAATTTTTATATTTTTTTGATTAGGTATATTTTTATTACTATTATCAGTTTGTTTTATTGTATTATTTGAAATATTTTCTATTGTATGCGATTGTTTAGATGTTGCTATTTTATTATTTGCATTATTTTTGTTATTTAATAAATTTTTAATAGTATTTTGTATTTTAGTATAGTCGCTATTAGAGTTATCATTATCATTATCATCGTCATCATCATCATCATCATCATCATCATCATCATCATCATCATCATCATCATCATCATCATCATCGTCATCATCATCGTCATCGTCATCATCGTCATCATAATTTATTTTTTTACTTATTAAGTTTATTTTATCTTTAATAATATCATCATTATCATCATCATCATCATTATTATTATCTTGTTCATTAATTATTTTATTAATTATTTTTTTATCATTATTTAATAATTTTTCTTGAGTATTATTTTTTGTTATATCTTGGGTAATATGTTTTTTATCATTATTAAATATTTCTTCAAATTTATTTTTTTTTATATCTTGTGCAATATTTTTTTTATAAATTATTTCTTCAGATTTATTTTTAATTTCATTTTTTATTAAATCTTGAAGGATATTTTTTTTATCATTTTTCATTATTTTTTGTAAATTCATTTCATATTCATTTTTTGTTGTCTCTTGAAATATATTTGGGTTATCTTGTATTTTCATATAATCATTTTTATCTAATTCTAACTCGTTAGTTTTAGATATATCTTTTTTATTATTGGTTTCTATTTTATTATTATTAAATATATTATACAAATAATTATCTAATGTTGGCGTATCTTCATTAGAAAAAATACTTAAATTATCCTCAGATGATTTCAATGTATTATCAGTTAGTTTATATGGTAAGTCATCTTCATTAGCATATACAAGAGGGAATATACTTGAACTATCGCTTGTATTTGAGGCATCGTTATTATTATTTTGATTTAAATAATCATTAGGAATTATACTTGAAGTTGTGCTATTATTTGAGTTTGAAGTTGGATCATTAGATAAATTTTTTGATATTTTATTATTATCGTTATTTATATATATATCAGAAATTGAATTTGAAGTGTCTGTAAATAGATTTGTGGATGAATTAGTAGGTGTTTGACTAGGTGTATAACTAGGTGTATTACTTATTACTGAACTATTGGATTCTTCACTAATTTCTTCAATACTAGATTGTGAATTAGTTATATTATCTAAATTATTACTATTACTTACTTTATTATCAAGTAAATTAATTGTATTTATTATATTAACAATAGAATCATTATTATTACTTTTTTTATTATTTAAAAAATTATTAATTTTAAAAATTATTATAGTTATATAAGAATAACTATATTTGTCAATTAATGTATTTATTATTGATGCTGTTGACTGATTATTTCTTTTTAAATATTTTATTTCATGATATAATTCACTATTATTTAATTTATTTAAATAATTAAATAAAATTTTAAAATCTTTTTTAGAAATTTCCATTATATAAATTATATAAGAAAATAATTATATTATTAATTAATATGAACGAAAATATTATATTAAAAAAAAGAGGTAGAAAACCAAAAAATTATATTAATAATATCCTTCCAAATAATGAAATACCTCATAATATTAATTCTGAAGATGAAAACATTATTTTACATTTATCAATAAATCCTAATAATATAGATGTTGATAATGAACCAAATATAAATACCGAAGATATATTTATTACTAATACTAAAATTATAAATACTATTAATAAATCTGAACAAGAATATTTAGAATCATCAACAGATATATTAAATGTTTATAATAATATTAATAAAATATTAATACATAATTTTAACTCTAGTAACATTAAGTGTTGGTGGTGTAAAAATATATTTGATACACCCGCTATTCAATTACCTGATCATTATACTAATTCTACTTTTTATTGTTCTGGTAATTTTTGTTCTTTTAATTGTATGAAAAGTCATAATCTAGATTTAAATGATACATTAACATTTAAAAGAAATTCATTAATTAATTTATTATATTATTTGACTTATAAAAATAATAAAGATATTATACCGGCACCTCATTGGCTAACATTACAAGAATATGGTGGTAATTTAACAATAGACCAATTTCGTCAAAACTCAATAATAAATACTAAAGAATATTTAGTTTTACATCCTCCTATTATTTCTAGACAAATGCAAATTGAAGAATCATATAAAATTCATAAAATTAAAGATGTATCGATAAATAAAATTAATAAAATTTATTCTGATATTGATTCAGATTATGCATTAAAACGAAATAAACCATTACAAGTTAAACAATTAAGTTTAGAAGCAACT
>Ga0214919_10011674_pt1 | contig 10934 bp, 12 predicted proteins | sample LL1503_MetaG_FD_177994 | JGI IMG/M metagenome (GOLD analysis project Ga0214919, IMG submission 177994) | Freshwater microbial communities from Lake Lanier, Atlanta, Georgia, United States - LL-1503 | ecosystem: Environmental > Aquatic > Freshwater > Lake | place: USA: Georgia | collected...
TGCATTGCATGCAGAGCAGTAGCACCCTACCAAGACAGAGACATGCCTCATTCTGGACTTGAGTCCAGAATAGAGGTTAATGATACATTTATTCGTGATTTATTATTATCGTGGCTTTTCATATTTTTATTATGTGTAGTGTTTAATTACAATGATAAGACACGATATTACAACCATCGAAAAAGGTAAGGAAAAATATAAAAATTGATTATTTTTGATGAAATATTGTAATATTGTATCTAACTCCAACAAGACATCATTATAGAACAAACAACATGCAAGCCGCTGCTACTGTAGCAGCGACACCCAAATCTATTATATGTCCAATTACTATGGAAATTATGACGGACCCTGTGGTTGTGGTAAATGGTGATACTTTTGAAAGAAACGCCATCGAAAAATGGTTTTCAAATAATAAAACATGGATTGTAGGTAATAATACAAATAATATAACATTACCTACGACTAATGAAACAATTACAGATACAAGTGTTTACCCGAATAGAGCCTTAAAATTATACATTCAATGGTGGGTTACACAAAATCCACAACCTGTTCCTTCATTAATGAACGAATTCATTCCGCAAATTAAACAAAAACCAGCACCAAGACCTGACTCACCAAGATATTTGTCAGCGGAATTCGCAGGATTTCTTAGTAACGCACACCGAGTATTGTCTAGTAGTAGTGTTAGAGGATTTGGAACCAGCACATTGATTGAGTTTTCATTATCAAGTAGCAGTAGACAACCAAGTAGTCGCATCGTACCTTTTGACGGTTAATTTTAGTAGTATTTTTGGAGAAATGTAATAATATAATAATCTTTTAGCCTCTTTTTTTTCTGCGTTTATTATATATTAATATAGAATGAGCGAATGGAGAAAGCACGTTCAAAAAACATACGCTGAAATGAAAAAGAAGAATCCCAAAGTATTATTGAAACACGCCATGAAAGCAGGTAGCATAACATGGAAGAAAAAGACACAGAAAAAGGGAGGTAGTTGTGGTGGAACAGACAATGTAGTACCATCAGAAGACGGATCAGAAGAAACATTACAAGCAGTAGGTGGTGACGATGAAGAAGATAATAACACTGTTGGGGGCGCTGTTCCTAAGCCAATTGGTGGAAGAAAATTAAAGAAGTCCAAAAAAGTAAGTAAGACCAAGAAAAACAGAAAATAAAAAGTAGGTTCTCGAACAATGGGGTCGTGATATGATTATATTATTTTATATAATCATATAAAAACCTAATGATATAAATTACATAATGAGATTATTCATTTTATGTTTTTTTTGCAGCATTCAGGTATCAAATGGATTTAGTTTTACAAGGAATACAAAATTTAATTTTAATCCAAATCATTTAGATAGTCATAATATTGAAAAATTAGAAAAAATGTTTTATTTGAAAAATCGTCGTTATTCCCCCTTTCAAAATAAATACAATACAAATATCACAGAACCAGGTCAAAAACGAAATATTACCAAAGTTTTTGAAAATATAAACAATGAATTTGTAAAAATATTAGAACAGCATCAAGAAGATGTGAAAAATGACGAAGAATCTATTATCAAAAGTTTTGATGATTTTAAAAATGTAATTGGTCGTGAAAACGATGAATCTCTTTTTGGGCCGAGTGGTTCGACTACTCAACAACAAAATGATGACGACTCTACACATCCATTGAACGGACAAAGTTCAGAATTTGGATATATGGATCCGTCGGGTGTTTTTCGTTACAAAGACCCTAAAATATTTTCAAAACGAACTGGCAACGGAAATCGTCAAGTAAAATCGAATAATGACGATTCAAGTGATAATGATAGTCCTTTTCAAATTATCAAAAATTCCGAATATTCATTTAATGATGTTGGTGGTTATGATAAGATCAAAGAAGAACTATTACAAAGCGCGGATATTCTCATTAATTATGAAAAATATAAAAAATACAATGTCCGCACACCAAAAGGAATGATTTTTGAAGGACCACCAGGTAATGGTAAAACACTAATGGCCAAAGGGTTCAGTGGAGAACTTAATATTTCCTTTATTCCTGTGTCAGGAAGTGAATTTTCCGAGAAATATGTGGGTGTGGGTGCATTGCGTGTTCGTGAATTATTTAAACTGGCAGAACAAAATCGACCATGTATTATTTTTATTGATGAGATTGATGCGGTTGCCCGCAAGCGTGGTAATGACGCAGTTAGTTCAAACTCTGAAAAAGACCAGACATTAAATCAATTATTAATTAGCTTGGACGGATTTAAACATTCTAATGGCATTTTTGTCATTGGTGCAACAAATCGTGTTGACCTATTGGATGCAGCACTAATACGCCCAGGTAGAATGGATAAAAATATTTTCATTGGTAATCCTGATAGTGAAACACGCAGATCGATTCTTCAAATTCATTCCAATGGAAAACCTATTGATAGTTCCATTACCATGGATTCACTTGTAGAAATGACTGGTGGATTTTCAGGCGCTCAAATCGAAAATTTATTGAACGAGTCGATGTTAAAAGCTTTACGCGATGAACGCGAAATCATAACTCAAGATGACCTTGAATATATTATCAATCGAATTATGTCTGGTTGGCAATCTACAGAAAGTAAATACAGTGATGACATCATTCAACGCATTGCTATTCATGAAATGGGTCACGCTGTCACAGGTTTCTTTTCAGAATTTCATCCAAAATTGTCTAAAATTGCCTTGAATCTTTGGTCTCCGAAGAGTCCTGGTTTTACATTATTTGAAAGTAATGATGAAAATGTGAATATATATACCAAGAATGGACTATTTTCACATTTGGTAGTATTGTTAGGCGGGCGTATTGCTGAGGAATTGTTTTTCGGTTATTCTGTTACGACAGGTGCTAAAAAAGACTTGGAAGAAGCTTATAAATTAGCACAAAACATGATTTTACAGTATGGAATGGGTAAGCAAAATATTTATCCCGACTTAAGCGACCAGTCAAAATATTTGATCGACCAAGAAGTCAATAATTTGTTATTGTTGGCTCGTGACGCAGCTGCTGATATTATCTCTAATTCAAAAGAATATATTGTAACATGCACAGAAATTCTAAAAAAAGACCATATATTAAAACCAGAACAAATGTTCAAAATTGCAAAAGAACAATTTCCAGATTTATTTAATAGTTATAATGTTACACGATATGTGGTAGAAGAATTAGTCAAAATAGTATAATCTCGATTCCAGATGAGCGAAGCTCATATTTTATATAATTTATTACAATAAAATATATAAAAATCACGATAGTCTAAATATCCAAAGAAATTACATTCTTATCTGAACGCTGTTTGCGACGATTTGATTTTTTTGGCATCAAACCACCCTGCATATCCTTCAAACTCGAAATGCTGACCATTGAATCCTCCTCCATATAATTAGGCGTATTAGTTCTGGACATTGAATGTGGTTGTTGTTGTTGCATTTGTGGTTGTTCATGAATATTAATTGTTTTGGTTTTCAAGCCAGATAAAATACTATCAATGTCTGTGATCTTAGGACCGTTCATCTCCATACGCTGTTGGGGTGCAGGTTGTTGTGGCATTGAGGACGGCTCGGGACGCATAGAACGCTCTTGATTCATATCTTGATATCCCTGTGACATATCTACACCTCGTTCTTGAAACATAACACCACGCCCTGCATTGATATCAGGGCGATTCGCTGGTACTTGTGTGAATTGCATTCCAGGTCTTGAACTCGCTGGCGGTGCTGTTTGGTTACGAGTCTCTACTGGTGCTGGAGGAAATCCAGTCATTGGTCCAGGCTTATTGTTGTTCATTAATTCACTTGCGAATGCCATACCTGGAGAACTCTGTTTCATCACATCTACAGCTGCATTCGTAAACATACGCATCAGTTCGGGACTTTGACGCATTACATCAGCATAACCAGGTGCCGCAGTTGATAAAGATTTGTTGGTAAAATGGACGACACTCGCACTGAATCCTAATTTCATCAATAATGCCAATTCAGGGCTCATCTTTCCACCCTTATATTTTTCGTGCAATTGCTCAAAAATATCACTATAACTATCAATATCTTCACTCACAGATTCACCCCAACCATCCAGTGAAATATCAAATGGATTAAACATGGCATTACCATATTCTATGGTGTTAATCGCAGTGATCATCCAATTTTGTTGCAGTTTTACTGCATCACGCTTGCGCTTGTCTTCAAGAGCTCCTTCGAATTCATCCTCAATTTCTTCATAATTTGATTCTAATGTAAAATGAGATATATTTTTAATAATACCTTTTTCATACCAATCGTTCAATGAATTGAGCATAGTACGCTTCTTTCTTCGTTTTTCGCGTTCGCTCATATTGGACGAAACATAAGTTTTTGCAGAAGGCATCTCATTCATTTTAGTGAACCCATCCCAAGTCTTCGTATTTCCCATTGAATCTACGGTTGCAGAACCTACATTTGAATTTACACCACTTTCTTCAGTAATAATTTTAATGTTCTCAGGACCCTTTTGTGCTCCAAAACCGAAGAAATTTGAGAACCCACCACCACCCACTGTTTTTGTATCTTTTGAACTATTTATTCCCGATGATAAATCATTCAATTCTGTCTCTAAATCATCTAAATCGTTCATATCAATCACTGTTGAAGCACTCGTTCCTTTCACCTTATCATTCATCAATAATTCAATTCCTGACCCAAAATTCATACTTCCACTGTTCGATTTTGGTTCTCCAAAATCAATATTGATTGGGTCTAAATCATCTAATTTAAAATCCAGTGATTCCATATTTAAATATAAATATTATACAATTTTTATATTTAAGTTCTACGCGCAAATAATATTATTTTATTTATGTTTGTTAATATACCACATTCCTTGTAAAAAACAATCTGCCAAGTCGTCTTTTTTATGCGTTTCTAGTATTGGTAACCATTTTTTAAATTCATCATTGTTCTCCAACAATTGTTTTGTATAAATGACTGAATCAATCTTATGTTGTTTGTATTTTTGTGAAGCAGTGGGAGAACATTGTTCCTTTTTGGTATCTTTTACTCCAATATCACGCAATTTATTGGAAGAAGATACAAATTCAATTGTAATATCATCTTTAATCATAATAAAATATTGTGCTAAAAGACCCTGAATTGTTTTCATTCTTGTTGCAATCGGTGATATTTGGTTCTCAATGAGAACATGTGTTACTGTTGCCATTTCTTGATTATTATTAAATTCTCGTTTAATACTTTTACCTATTTCAATGAGACTCACATCGTTTGCACTCGTTTTTTTTACAACAATCGGTTTTAATGCTACATTGTCATAATGCTCGTTAATCTTTTCTAATATTTGTTGTTTTTTATCTTGTGACAGAACTATCAATTGTAATTTTTCTACAATCAATGCAAGTGTTTCCATCTTTTGTTTTTTAAGATAGATAGGAGAACATTCCTTAGTATAAATCAGTTTTTTACTGGTTTTTGCGTGTTTTTCGCAATAATATTGTGTAGGTTCTCCTTCTTTCATAAATTGATACTTCCCCTTTTTATTACAGATACATCCATTTCCTTTTTTTGATTTTTCAAGAACCGAATTACATTTAAAATCTAAAGTATTATCTTCTTGTTGAATCAAATTTATACTGTTCCAATCTACAATAGTTAATTGAGAACCTTCAGTTTGTTGTAAAATACAATAAGCCAGATTTTTTATACCAACATCAATACTTATTATTTTATTATTACTCATAAATATATACATCTATTGTGAGTATATATTTATATGGTTTATTTCGAAAATTGTGCCTTATATTCCTTAACATTATAATTACGAACATTTTCAGCATTATTTATCATGTATTTACGGTAATCCAAATTGCTGCGAATTCCATAGACACCTAATAATTTATCATTATTTGGAGAACCTGGTTGCCAATATGATTTGGGAATCGCGGTATCCTTTGGAAACATTGTAGGTTTTGTTTCCAAATAATGAAATGGTAGTTGTGTATAATTCGTATTATCATCACTTGTAAAAGAGGTATATGAATTGTCTGCTTGAAAAGACATCTTATATATTATTGCAAATATATTTTTACGAACACTCTAACATTTTCAACACTGCATCTGTATTATAATAATCTTCTACATCAGTATGTTTTAAATTATATCCTTTGTAGATTTGGCTTCCACAGTCTAAACATCGTTCCTGATTACCGTCAAAAAAACCATTGGTCGTGGAAATAAAAATACCTTTACCAAAAAATCCTGCCATAAAAGAAAATGAACTGCTGGTTGAAATGGATGCTGGAGCGTAAAAAATCGCCGCAAAATCCTCCAACGATGATTCACTCTGGATATCTACACGATACTGTAATTCTTCTAAATATTTTTTCAAAAAACTTACATATTTGGTACATGCGTTCGCTTGGTTCTCATCAGCACGATGATTTATATAAGACAAAATAATTACCTCCTTAAATTCCTGTTGTAATTTTAACTGAATATCATCCAATGCTTTCTGAAAAAAACAATGTTTTTGTAATGCATAATCTGGATTACGCACAAAGGGGGTGTCAGCACATCGAAAATGTATTACAGGTACTCCAACAGTTTTTACATTGTCTGACTTCACCAGTGCGTCGTCTAAAATTTTATGCATAAAAGGTTTCATTATTGTGTGCATTTGTTCGTCCAGAGAGTCGTTGATACGCCAAGTAAATTCGTCTCCATAATGTGGCTGTTGTAATCTTTCTAAATTTATTCCTGATTTTTTAAGCTTAAAATATAATGGTTTGGTTGTCTCAAATGATATATTCAAAGGCAACTGTTTGATAAACTCTCCGTTCTCGTAAGCTAAAATATCAGTAGGTATTTCATGAATGTTACGCCATTTTAATTGGAATTCTATTATGTCATATAAATTCAATTTAAAATCCTCTTGTTTTAAAATCGACAACAATAAACGGTGATAATAAGAACATAATATATTTCCTAAATCCAATTTTGTTTTTTTTGGTTCCATTCCTTCCATAGAAGGGTATATCCGTTTCTTTATGAAAGGTCCCACTATATTTGTAATAATAATAAGCACAAGTAATGCTATAAAAATATTGATTAATATAATGGCTGCCTTCATTATATTAATAATTACATTTTTTCATCCATTACTATTTTTCATTAGTTTTGTTATAAGCTTCGCTTATATGAGACATCGAAGATATCTCGGGAACTAATCTCGATTCCAATTGCCTCATTATTAGGTCAAATTTTTGTTCTACAATATTATCACTATTGGTTTTTAATTGCCTTAGAATTTGACTTAATTTTATTTCAACCTCAGAATTATGCTGTCGCATTACTCTTAATATCCGTTCTACGACTGAGTCTACAGCACACGCATATATATTTGCACCAAAACAAAATACTGTAAAATATGATAAAAATGAACCTGTAAATCCAGCCGAAATATAAGCAATCATTATTTATTACACCGACCGAAAAGAAAAGTGGGACAAATTTCTTCCTGGTGATGTAAATGCACCCCGAAGGGCATGTTTCACATTTGACGGCTGATGCGATTTACGCATCAGCGGTTGGAAACTTTTATTTTACAAGTATGTTTCACCGACTCTTGGAATCTTTGGAATTGAAATCCTACCAACAGCCGTTTATAGAAATGAATATATGAGTTACATTCTAATATGAAATATACAGGGAACATCCTAAAAGATTTTATTTTCCTTCGGAAAATAAAGTTGAAACCACTAAGATATTTACCTCCAATGCTGGAAAGGACATAGCAAACAACATAGGTTCTTCTCCGTTATGATATAATAGTGTTTATTCTTTATATTGTTAATGAAAAGTGTTTTTGGTTGTCCCATTTTTCTTTTTGGTCGGTGTAATATATAAATTTTTTTATATAGTTTTTATTTATTGTTCCTTGTGATACTTCTCTAAAAGTTTCATTATATCCACCTTCTTCAATTTGCTTGTATCGCTACATAATCCTTTAGAAACCACCTCAGCCTTGAGAGTATTAATATTCATTTTTTTGTAAATTTCAAAGGCGTCTTGTGTTTGTGTACTGACTACTCCATTAGATGATATTTTTTCTACTTCTTCATGAATTTCTTCGATAGGAGGTAGTTGTAAGCTTTGTTCGTCGACCATATTTATAACTTTGATATCTTCATTAGTTACAGGCTCTGAGTGTAATTCCTCTACAGGCTCTGTACTTCTCTGCGTGCATTGTGGCAATGCATTGGAATTTTCATTTTGTATAGGGGTCTCTTCGGTTATAGAATCTTCGACAACGGTGATTTCCATATCTACAACATTATCTGGTGACACATCATCATTTACTATTATTTTTGTGTAGATAGTATGCACATCACATTCTACATCGTCGCCAGTATATAGAATAGATTTATCGTCAGCATCTTCATCCTCATCTTCATCTTCATCTTCATCTTCATCTTCATCTTCATCTTCATCTTCATCTTCATCTTCATCTTCATCTTCATCTTCATCTTCATCCTCATCTTCATCTAATACTTGACATACGGACGACGGAGTACATACAGGTACTGTTGCATTCATATTACCATTAATCATAAATTCAGCTGCTACACGCTGTGAAGGATAAAACATAGGTGATTTCATATTTATATTCATACGGTCGTACAAATTAACTACATTACTTTTAATTGTATTGGTTTCTTTTATACACATTTGTAGAAGTTCAAATAATGATTCATTTTTTTGTTCCAAATTTGTTAACCGCTGTTTAAAGTGATATACAAGCAAAAGAATCAATACAAAAGTTATTCCTAAACTCAAGAAAAAAAAAGTTTCTAAAAAATTAAACGATGACATATCTTTATTATATAATACACAAAATAAAGATATATTTCAAACGAACGAAAAATAAAATGTGTAATGTAATTATATAATATTTAACTACTAATGGCAGAATCAAAATCAAATAGTGAGAACACATTGGACATGACATTTTTTAAAAGTATCATCACAATTTTTTTATTAATAATTATTATTTTAGCCATTTTAGGTATTAGTACTTACACAATTTTTGGTAATATTTTCTCGGCAATTTTATCTGGCATTTTATCCATAATCTATAAAGTTTTTGCCTTTTTTGGATTTACACTCGGTTACACAGTCAATACTACTACAGATATTATTGTTGATACTACAAAATTCGGAGCAGATATTACCGGAGGTGCAGTTCACGATGTTGGAAATCTTATTTTAAAAGCAAGTGGTGACCCAAAACAATATTCACCGAATCCTGTAGCAGCACAAATTAATTCTCAAAATTTATACAATGCCATAAATAATCCCGCAAAAAGTTCTTTTGTTAATATGGTCACTGAATTTCCTGCATCTACATCACTAAATATGGCAAAAAACTAACATAAAAACATTACCTAAAATATTATAAGATGTCTATGGAAGAAAAATATATTGTAGAAATCGATTTTGATGCAGCTTCCATTGAATGGCGAAGAAACAAAAAACATCAAGCAAATGGTATATTTACTTATATTTGTGGAATTTCAACAAAAAATGGTTCTCCGTGTCAGCGTCCTGAATCGCATCGACGGTTCCATAAAACGGAATCGGATAAAAAATATAAATAATTTATTTGTAAAATTATTTATAGAGTTGTATCTACTACAATAGATAATGAGTAAATTGTTGTATGTTATTTTATTGGAAAATGATAAATATTTTATTTATTGCACCGACAGCGACGACGAGACAAAAATTATCATTGAATGTGTATTTTTGTTTCCTTTTGCAAAAACATATAAACCAAAACAAATAATCGAGACTCTTTATCATATTGATGAGTTCGATGTGGATAAAATGGTTAAAAAATATATGGCACAATATGGTATTGATAATGTGCGAGGAGGGAGTTATCAAAATGAAAAATTAACTTATTTACAGGAAACAGTATTGAAACAAGAATTAGCATATGTGAAAACATCTGGTTCCTCCAATCATAATCCTAGTTTAAAATTGGAGGAAAAAATGCGTTATTTTATTTATCATGAATTATTTCATATAATTAAATATGATGACAAATTCAATGAATTACCGAAATTACATAAAAATATTAAGGACCAACAAGAACAGTATGAAAATACACATGCAAACCTGAGTAAAATATTATGGGTTCGAAAACAGGATTATGAAAATCCTGAAAAATATACTAGTTATATGTTGGACGAAACTTTGATAGAAAAAATTCAATATTTACAGAAATACATTGTTGAAAAAAAATTTGTCACCGAAACACAAAAGGGCCCAAATCGTGAAATAATACAATTATACAATGAATTGTTGATTTATTTCAAGCATTTCAACTGTATTTTTCAAGAAAATAATTTCAATTTGTGTGATTTTACACAGACATTATCCTGCAATTCCCTACGGGAATTTCCGGATAATCTCGATTTAGCGGCGCCACAGGCTTCCGCTAAATCTCCAGATACACAAATGGTATTTGTTTCACATCCTGAATTTATTTTTTCCCCATACTGTCATTTATCCAGATATAATCAATCGATGTCATTCTTGGAACAGGATAGTAAAATCAACCAAGTAAATGAATTATGCAAAATATTTGAAGGTATTTGTTATTGGTGTCTCAACCGCATTGATGAATACGAATTTGACTTAAAATCACTACCAGAAAATATTAAATTAAAAACAGAAATGGTAGATTTTTTATTGGAATTTCACGAAAGTTATCTTATATGACTGATGTATCGAAACTAAATTTTTGATAATTGTTAATAATGTGAGTAGGTTGTGATGTGAAAGTACAATTCACTTCTGTTGTTGTAGGGGGGGTATTCGTATAAATACCTGCATTAAAATTTGATATTAT
>Ga0214919_10011675_pt1 | contig 10933 bp, 10 predicted proteins | sample LL1503_MetaG_FD_177994 | JGI IMG/M metagenome (GOLD analysis project Ga0214919, IMG submission 177994) | Freshwater microbial communities from Lake Lanier, Atlanta, Georgia, United States - LL-1503 | ecosystem: Environmental > Aquatic > Freshwater > Lake | place: USA: Georgia | collected...
TAATTGCAAAGAAGCGTTGATTACAAATAAATATATAATGTATAATATTATTTAAAGCGAATCGTCTTATTTAAAATACTTCACCAATGGCAGGAAAAAATGAGGATTATTTTGAAGAACACGATGATGAACGTCTAAATACAAAAAATGTAAATACACCCACCACGAGAGAAACGGTTAAAAAATCGCCAACGTATTATCCGTCGAATATGCAAGGACATTTTATAAGAAACGCAATAACGGGGGCACTCTATCCTTGGCGTGTGGGTTCTAAGGATTCGCGACGGCTATTTAAAGTCGTGGACGCGATGGGTAAAATGGATAGCAATGGGTTTAGAATTAAAGCCCGGTCAGAAAATTACCCCAACCCGAACCCTAATCATTGTTATTACAATAGTCCCAAAGAATATATGGACCATCGTAAAATGTTGTTGACGCCTCAATTGCTGCAACGCTGGGAAGAGAGCCAAAAAATGTTTGCTGAGGCGGAACCAGCGAATTAAACGGTTTTATTTATTAGTATGTAATAATACTTAAAATAATATTTCGTATTAATATTATTTTATGGAGTTGCTTATTACTGAGCTTAATTCTAACTTGAACATACAGCCGGACCATGCCAAAACGCCGGACCTTACCAAAACGCATACCATTTGTTTAAATATGATTGTCAAAAATGAAAGTAAAATTATTACGCGCATGTTTGCGGCGGTCGAAAATATTATCGATTGTTATTGTATTTGCGACACGGGTTCGACGGATGCGACCGTACAAATCATCACGGATTATTTTTTAGAAAAAGGTATTCCAGGCAAAATTATTCACGAACCGTTTAAAAACTTTGCACATAACCGTAATGTAGCCTTGCAGGGTTGTAAAGGAATGTCTGATTATATATTACTATTAGATGCGGATATGATATTAAAGATTGGCCCAGTCTTTGATAAAAAAATATTGCGGCAAGATTATTATCACGTGTTTCAAGGCAATGACATGTTTTATTACCAAAATACGCGCATTATACGTAATAATGGTTTATATTCATATGTGGGGGTGACGCACGAATATATTAGTACCCCACCCAACAGTATTTTTGGCGGGGTCTTGCCGAAACCCGATTTTTTTATACACGATATTGGAGATGGCGGTGCCAAAAGTGATAAATATGTGCGCGATATTGCCTTGTTAGAAAAAGGTATTTTGGATGAACCGAACAATAGTCGCTATTATTTTTATTTGGGAAATAGTTATCGGGACAATGGTGACCACGAAAAAGCCATTGCCACGTATAAGAAACAATTAATGATGCCGGGTGTGTGGCCGCAAGAAAAATATTGTGCCTGTATTAGTGTGGGAAATATATATAAAAAACTACTAGATAGTGAGAACGCTGTAAAATATTGGTTAAAAGCTGGCGAATATGACCGAGACCGTATTGAAGGAGTTGTCCGGGCAATAGATTCTTACCGCAACGAGGGAGAAAATACGTTAGTAAATATGCTATTTCATCGGCACAAGGGTTATAAACGCAATATTGCCGAAGGTAAACTATTCGTAGAGCAGGATAAATATTTGGATGTCTTGGAATATAATAATTCTATTTCGGCTTATTACGTGGATGATAAAGAGAGTGGTTATGCGTGTATTAAACACATTTTAATTAATAATAAAATTGAGCGCGGTTTAATGAAGTCGACGTTGTCGAATATGTGTTTTTATACGGATTTTTTTGAAAAAGAAAATCAACAAAATACGCAAGCCCTTTTTAAAATCGTAGAGGTGTTGTTAACAAGTCTTGACCTAAACAAGGCAGACAATGCCGTGTGGCGCTTGTTGAAAGAAAAGGTGGGTGCTGGTGCTGACGCTACCGAAGGCAAAGTAGCTGATGTAGACATTGAGGCGACGTATCAAAAAATAAAACAATGTCGTATTGAAGCCAAAAGCCACGAAGCGTTGGCATTATACAATACGCTGTCCAAAGACCACCCAAAATATGCCAACTATCTATGGCAACTCGCCTACGAATACTCTATTTTTGCTTATTACATTGGGGTAAAGAATATCAACGACCAAATCATAACCATTTTTAATCACTGTCCTGATGAATCGCTGTTTACAAATGTCTTGGCAAATATGAAATTTTATCCGCATCTTTTAAAAGCCGACCAAACACATGACTTTACGCACTCGCTCACCCATACCATCAACGCAACCGAATATCGGTTTAATTCCTCATCCAGTTGTATTATACCTTATAAAGACGGTTATTTAATGAATGTGCGCTTAGTTAATTATACGATTAATGCCGACGGCTGTTATCACGGTTGTGACCAACACATTATTACCCTGAATAAATCTTATGAACTGACCGCCGATTTAACCACCACGACCAGTGCGAAATTAATAGATGTGGCATATGTCGATAGACGTTACCTGGGCATTGAAGATGTAAGACTGTTTAAGAATTTCGATGACACCATACAGTTTATCGGCACCGGCTATCATGCCGATAATAAAATTGGTGTCGTGGAAGGTGTATATGACGGTGTATATGACACTGACCAATCGTCCATCCTTACGGGTACAGAAATTAAACCCGCTTTTCATATACAGTCGGAATGTGAAAAGAACTGGGTATATGTAAATTATAAAGGCGCCAGGCACGTCATTTATAGCTGGTATCCACTTAAACTATGTAAAGTAGATGAGAAATATCCTCTTTTAATGGGGGTAGAAGAGAGAGCAATGCCGGCCATTTTTAAACAGGCCAGGGGTTCTACGTGTGGGTTTGCTTACCGCCCCGACGAAATATGGTTTGTAATCCACTTGGTCGCCTACGAAAGCCCAAGGCAGTATTATCATATGCTGGCGGTGTTTGATGCGCAGCTGAATTTGTTGCGCTACTCGGCACCTTTTAAATTCGAAGGCGAAAAGATTGAATATTGTTTGGGCCTGGTCGTCGAACAAGAACGGGTGCTATTAACGTACAGCACGTGGGACCGCACGACAAAAATCGCCGTATATAGTAAAAAATATATTGAGGGGTTGACAATATATTGATTTTATAATAATGCGCTGGTTATACAATACGAATATCATAAAATACGTTATTTAGATAACCGACATATAAAAAATAAACAAGGCAAATGTTCTTGTAATGAAGTATTTTCATTAAAATAAGTAGCATAATTATATTCATATAAACTTTTATCTTCTAATAAGGTTGTAGAATCAAAGATAGATATATTGTTCACTTTACATATTTCTTGTAGTTGCGATTCGGCATTCCACCAATAAGCGTTATCGGGGTTTGTATATGAACCATAGGTCAGACCGAGATGCATTATATCTTGGTAAAATTCACGCTTTATAACATAAAACACATTTTTTCTCAGTGTTATTATATATTTGCCTTTATTTATATAATGACGTATACTTTCCCATATAGTATTGGTCCATATAGTATTGGTCCATATAGAATTGGTCCATAGAGTCTGTTCGTTAGCAATGCCGATAGCATCCAACAGCTGTTTTAATTGTTCCGAATTAGTGTGAATATCAAGATTAGCGGTGGTTGCGCCAATACGGTTTTTTTTAATATGTTGATTTTCGCCTAATAAATTGTTAAAAAAATAGGCGAGATTTTTAAACGTTAATAAAGCCGGTTCTTGGGTTATTCCCTGAATTAGTTTAAAATTATCTATTATATCCTCCACGGTCATATTTAGAAAATTAAAATTTAACGGTTGTGTATAAATCACGTCTGTCCTTAAACGGACGATATAATCATACTGAAAATTATTTAATGCTTCGTAATTCATAACAGCATTAAAAGATAAAAATGCCTGATAATATTCAATCATTGAACCGCTGTTTTTTAAATAGTAGTGCGTTTGTGGATGAATGGCCATTTTATGTAAAAGGTCGTCTTGTAATAAATTCCACGTTTCATCTGTTTTATTAAAATGTATTAACTGTTTTAAATGCGAACCCAAATGCGTTTTAATAACTCTTTCACTGTATTCCGAATCCGAATGTTGTATTGTCGCAAACACATCGACCTCGTCATTTAACAAAATATTTTGTTTCATATAAGGAAGTGTGGTTTCACAGGTGCGAAATTCGCCCGTATATAAAATCGCAATACGCATATATTATTACCAAATTTGTATTTATATTATAAAATCAATAATTCAAAAGAATACTGGGGTTGTGGTCGCATAAATAGGGGTCAAATAAATCAGGGTGGTTTAAATAGATTAAATACCATACATTGACTTCCCACATTAAATGGTTTCTCTCTTCTATAATGTGAATACACTCTATTTTCATTCGTTCAGCCAATTGTGTTATAGCTTCACTGCAACCCCCAAATACGCCGCCGGCAAAATACCACGCAATAGTTTTATAAATATCCGTATGATACGTATTACGTGGATGAATACAAGAACCCATGCGTACTTTATTGTTTGTCGGTGTTTGTGTAGTATTTAATTGGGCTAACGCAGCATAAAATACATCGTCCTTCTTAAATATATGATAAATACCAAAATCCAGCCACATAAAGTGTGGCTTGGTGGCAATAGTTAATATGCGCTCCTCTGCTATATGCTGCGTTAAATGTATTGCCATATGCAACCATTCCGTTTTATGACATTGCACAAACATATAATCAATGGTATCTTTTGTGGGGTTATCGGTATTAACCGCAAACGCAGTTAGCTTATCAGCATAATTATATAAATAATTATCGTGCTTTTCAAACATGACAAAGATGGTATTGTTTTCTATCGTAAAATCGTAGGTTTTGCCAGCATATATAAATGGGTAGTTGACATGTATATCACGGCCATAATATGTCTTGTATATTGCTCTCTCTAGAAAGACGATTTTTAAATCGTTTATTTTCGCAGCTAATAATTTATTTCCATAGTCTATATATTTTTCAATACTTTTTTGTTGATTTACCTTGGAAATGAACGCAGATACAATTATAAACATTTCAAGTATATATTTAAATATATCAAGTATATACTTAAATATAAATGGTCGAACATATTGCTAAAATAATATATATTAATTTAGATCATCGTTTAGATAAAAAAGAACAAATAGAAAATGAATTGAATGCGTTTGGATTAACATATGAAAGACATAAAGGTATTTTTCAACCAATAAATGATATTGGTTGCACTAAATCGCATTTGGCAGTATTAAAAAAAGCCAAAACGAATGGATATAAAAATGTATTGATTTTAGAAGATGATTTTATGTTTATTGTCAGTAAAGAAGAGTTTAATAAAAATATAACCTTATTATTTGAAACACCTGTTGATTTTGATGTTTGTATGTTAAGTTATTATATAAATAACGGGGAAAATGATAAACAGCATCCTTTTTTAATTAAAACACAAGAAGCACAAACGGCAAGTGGTTATATTGTAAATGAAAGTATGTATGATAGATTAATTGAATTATATGAATATGCCGTAACCATGCTCGAAACAACCGGTCAACATTGGCTTTACGCAAACGACCAAATATGGAAACAATTACAACCGGTAACAAAATGGTATTGTTTTAAAGAACGGTTAGGACTTCAACGACCTGGCATAAATGATAATGGAACAGGCGAGTTTACTGATTATAAATGCTAATAAATTATTAAGTGTGTTTTTACACAACACCATACGTATGATTATTATGCGCTTAAATATAATAAATATATTATTACAAAATAATATATGGATTTAATCAATAATAAATACCTTCAAGAATTAACGCAAATTATAGAAAATATAGGGGAAATAATTGAAGGAAATTTAATATGTGATATAACACCTAGAAATTGGACTATTGATAAAAATATTAATAAGATTAAAAATATACAAAATTTATGTATAGGGAAAAAAAAAATAATTGAAATAGGTGTTAATTGTTGTCATAGTTTATTACTTATGTTGCTAGTAAATCCAACAGCCGAATATTTATTATTTGATTTAAATTTTCACAAATATACTGAACCAACCGTTAATTATATTAAAACCGTATTTCCTAATACAAAAATAAATATAATTTATGGGAATTCGGTTGAAACCATAACTAAATACATTTTAGATAATCCAACACAAATAAATACATATGACTTAATACATTTAGATGGTGGTCATACAGAAGATATTTTTTCTTACGATTATAGTAATAGTAAAAAATTAACTAGTGTGGATGGTGTTGTCATATTTGATGACTATGATATGCTATTTATTAAAAATTTTATTCATAAAAAAATAAACCAAAATGAGATTACAGAATATAATGATACAACTATTATTAAAAACGAACAGCATTTTATATTTAAATATATTAGATAAACAAATACATCATTTAATATGTTTATATATTTAATATATTTTTACAATTCATATAAAAATTACATAATTTTGCTAACCATTCACCTGAAATAGTACATTTATGTGCATAATGCGAATCCATTACAAAAACACACGCTTCATAACATTTTGTATAATTTTGAAATTTATAACTATTTGAAATAAAGTTATATATTGGCTGTTCAGGTGCATCATAAATGTATTTATAATTCGTAACCATTTGTGAATAATCTCCATAATAATGTTCAAATAATTCAGGGTTTTCAAAATAGACTGGGCTATATAATTGTTCATCTGCATGTCCATAACCCTTTTCTAAATATTCTAAGAATTTATCCTCTATCAAATCACACACCCGAAACATATATTCTTTATTTCCTGTAAAGAAACCACTACACATACCGCAACGGCCAAACTGGAAATATTCAGCAGTGTTTTTAACAAGGGCTTCGGGAATATAGTCAATATAACACGTAGAGAATTTATCTCGCTTTGTTGAAAGCGCTTCATCTAGATAAATTATATTTTTATATCCCATACGCTCGATACAAAAATTAATCCACGAAAAATGCGTAGAATTAAACGTGTTTGTTTTAATGGCTTCTTTCAACATGGTATAACGAGCCATACAAAATAAATAATAACTGGCTGTATTTCTATTATCAAACTGATAAGGTTTATTCTCTCTATTTGTTATAATCTTTTCCCTGTAATCTTTGAAACTGTCGTTTAATTCTACATTATTTTTAATAAACTTAAACTCTTCAAAATCTTTTAAAATATATTTTGTTTTCTCTGCTAAAAACGCAGGACGAATGGCTTTTATGGCTTCATAACTATCTGTATCACAATAGATAACTAAATTATAAGGCAATGATAAGGTCGAAATTGCGCTATTCAGATAATAATCAAAGTCGCGTTTATTAATTTCTATACTGGCATCTTTGCATTTGGTTAAATTAAAATAAGCAGTTACTAACGTCCAATCGGAGTTATCGTATTTATGTAGATTATGGTTATCATCAAAGGCTATAATTCCAGTGCCGGACCAATGTCCTAGCTGTGTCAAATCATATCGCATCGTATATGGAACTTTATACCAAAATTTATCTCGCATTTCTTTAAAAAACCATATATCATCACAAATTACAAAACCTTTGTACTTAATATCTATTAAATAATTATATAGGGTATATTCCATGTCACCATTATGTGGGTCTACATCTAAAAAAATAATCGGACATGCTAAAATAACATCTTTCCATTTGTCAAAAATGGTTCTATCAAATAAATCTTCATTATGAAATGTAATATTGTTAACATCTTTAATTCCGTCATATACTTTATCCTGAATATCAAATGTATGTATTGTATTTGTCTTATTATACGCCAACGCCATAGATGAACTACCGCGATGTGTGCCGATGTCTATTATATTTTGGTTGTTATACAATGTAGAAATGTATGCTAACAGACGATAATGTTGTTGTCCAGGTTTATCGAAAAATTCTTTTGCGTCATTTTGATTAAACAACTCTTTGGCACAGTAACTCTCAAAGGGTAACGCATCTATATTGACTTTATCTATAAACATGTTATACTTATGTAACGTGTTATAGTTATATAACGTGTTTTTATATTGTTGTTAAAATAATTACTTTACATCACCACGTCTAATTCCAGTCCGCTCATATCCGTCGTCATCGCCGCCTCGTCAATGCATTTATCCATATAGCGATAAATCCGATTGGCATACAATTTACTAATATCGTTATTTTCCAGCAACGTTTTTATTTCTTCGTCGTTGTATTTACTCCGTAAATCTACAAACAAGGCAAAGGTGTCTTTTTTATCTAAGCCGACACTTTGACACAAATCATTAATAAAAGTGGCATTATTATACTCCGAACTGTATTTGGTTAAGACTTTTGTAAACCGGACTTCCGCTGGATTAAATGGCAGTTTCTTTGGAAAGGCATCTTGATACATTTTATTACAATGAAACGTCTTTATTAATGAACTCATTTCATTAAATTGCCAAATTTGGTGCTGAAAAGTGATGCGATCCATATAATCCGCAAAACATATATTATCTAGGATTTTGGCATAAAATGGAATAGACACGGACGGAGTTAGCTTACTTAGCGGGTCAATAATATTCTCGTGCCACAATAAGCCGACGATGGTCCGGTAATTCTCGTTTAAAATGGTTAAATGGTCTTTTAAATAATGGCGTTTATTAATAAGATTTTTCGTGATGATTTTTGCGTCGTCATTAAACGTTTTGGGTTGAAAAATATGTGTAAATAATTCATTTGTTAACATGCCGGTGTCGGCTTCGACACTTGGACCTGGACCTGGACCTGGACCCGGTAAACATGTATCCTTGTTATAAATAGTATAAATAGAACTCAGTTTGCGTAAATCCCCATTGATAAAATTGGTTATATGACCGCTTAATTCGGGTGTCAAGCCGCACATTAATGTCGTGATTATGGTACTGATTTGAGTATGCGTTGGCGGCGTCATTTCAAAAGTATGGCACACTTTTATCAACTCCTTTATTTTTTTGTCTTGATGGTAACTACCAATACAAATAATCGGATTATAAGTCGTGTCTTCTAATTTCTGTTTCTTCGTCTTTTTTTGCCGTATGAGTTTAATGAGCGCATTAATGCCGCCTTTATCGCCATTATTCATACCGTCAATTTCGTCCATAATAATCGCAATAGGTTTAGGTTTTTTTGTAAAAAGACTAATCACACTTTTACACGACATATTATTGCGGGTAATGGCATCAATGACGGACTTATTCCTTATATCGCCGGCATCATAACTGATTATATCATAATTATTTTCTTTTAATAAACGGGTGATAAATTCGGTTTTTCCACTTCCTGGCGCCCCATAAATGTATATTCCGCGCTTCATGGACATGTCAAATTTATTGTTTTCAAACTTGTTGAGAATGGCTTTAATTTCTTTATAGATATGTTCTCTCTTTAAAATAGAATTAATAGGTAATGTATCCATTACATATTAATACATATTGTATTTAATATCTGCTTAACGCTTTATACTTGCTTAACGCTTATTTACGCGGGCTTACACATTTCGGCGACATTGTCGACCCCGTCCCACGATAAATCACAAGAATTGGCCCATTTGGCTTTGGCACATGCATTCCAAATAGAACCCGAAAAGTCCATTGTTTTTTCACACTGAGTATTACCTAAATGTTTTTTATTAACACACTTGGCGCCAATTTTTGTTTCGGATTCATCATCCCAATAATCGGGACAACTCGCCACCACCGGTGGATATGCGCGATTATATTTACCTTTGTATAAAGATATACCAATAAATATTAAACAAATGATTAATATACAAACTGAAATAATAATTACGGTTTTTTGAAAATTTTCCATATTATTTATACTATAATATTATAAAATAATAATAAATTATTATTGTTAAAGTAATAATACTTTATATTATATATAGTATGAATAGTAACAGTATGAATAGTAACAGTATGAATAGTAACGGTAGAGTAAACATTTTAGGACCAAATATAGAAGCACGTTTTGCCTTGTCGGACCGTATTCCTATAAATGAATGTAGTTCATTTCGGGACGCCATGACAGGCAATTGGAATGATACGCCTTTATCCGTCACTTATTTTAGTGCTAAAAATATTAAAATGCTGCAAAATGGTATACGGGCGGGGGTGTATAATAAATCAAATGGCCATTATGTCATTGGTGAACAAAATTGCGATGAATTAAAAATAATTATGCGGAGTGTGTTTCTGCAACATTCGAAAAATTTAGCGATTGATATACCTGGGCAAATAAAAACCTTAAATGAACTCGTCTTGAATTATGCGGTCAACCAAGTGTATGGCGAGGCCGAAGGCTATATGAAGTATAAACGTGATGCCAGTACTTTAGTGATTCCAATGTCGCATCCTGTTTTATCTTATAGTAATGATAAACAATTGGAACTGAAACCGTGGTTTTAGAAGACACTTTACACTTTTAAAAAAAGTGTGGCAAAAATACACTTTTTTTAAAAAAGTGTGGCAAAAATACACTTTACACTTTTTTTAAAAAAGTGTGGCAAAAATACACTTTACACTTTTTTAAAAAAAGTGTGGCAAAAATACACTTTACACTTTTTTAAAAAAAGTGTGGCAAAAATACACTTTACACTTTTTTAAAAGTGTAAAGTGTGGCAAAAATACACTTTACACTTTTAAAAAAAATGTTGTTTTGCTACACTTTTTTGAAAAGTGTTTTAGTAAAAGGATTTATAAATAATGTATTTATAACATACATCATCATGTCCAGGCAACCATTTAATGCGATTAGTTTATTCTCCGGTCTCGGGGGCGATTCACTCGGTTTAAAACAAGCCGGTTGCGCCGTAATTGCGTATAATGAAATTAAACCCAAATTTTGCGAATCGCACCAAGCAAATTTTCCCACGTGTGAATTAATCCAGGATGGCAACATTATAGATATTGCGAAAATTAGCGACGC
>Ga0214919_10011677_pt1 | contig 10932 bp, 9 predicted proteins | sample LL1503_MetaG_FD_177994 | JGI IMG/M metagenome (GOLD analysis project Ga0214919, IMG submission 177994) | Freshwater microbial communities from Lake Lanier, Atlanta, Georgia, United States - LL-1503 | ecosystem: Environmental > Aquatic > Freshwater > Lake | place: USA: Georgia | collected 2015-03-15
GATTGGCGGCTATCGCCGGGACTGGGTTTGCCGGTGCTGTGGCTGTGGCCTGCTTCGGGGCCGGGTTTTTGATGATGGCGCGCAGATACAACTGCCAGCTACTAGCCCCCAGGCAGCGCACCCGTACGGTTTCGCGGGTGGCAAAAGGCAGATCCATCACCAGAGGGCGGTCGCAAGGCTGCACCTTGACCCGGCTGTCCAGCGGCGCAAAGTCAAACTGGCCCGGGCTGAGCTGCTGTGTTTGCTGCATCCAGATACCAACTTCTTTTAGCAATGTTTCCTGCGTCAGCGGTGGATCGGTTGGCGTTTGGGCCATCGCTGCGCCCAGACCCAGAACGACCAAAACCCCGAGCAGGGCCGCTCGGCACACGCACGACCACGGGTGGCGCGCTGCCAGTCGGGCAAGGGCTTTGTGGCACAGCATTTGCATGGGTGAGAGGGAGATAGTGGGAATGTCGACACCGTGTTCTGTGCTGCATGTGCTTGCAAGAACAGTGCCAAGCAAGTCTTTTCACGTTATACCTCACGGATTATTCAACCCACCGGATCGTAGCCATGCAAGCGCCCGACCTCCTGCCCAAGCCTGTCAACAGCCTGAATTCGCTGGGTGGTCCGGCGCGGTTTGCGCGCGGCAGGCCAAGCGCTATGGGCGAAGAGGGCAGCGCACCGGCCCGCGATTTTGCGCAGGCCTTGCAAAGCGCCCAGACGGTTGGTGCAGCGCCTATGGCCGCAGCGGCGCAAAGCCGCACGGTGGCCGCCGGCGATACCCTCAGTGGCATCGTGCAGGAGCAGGCAGCCGCCATGGGTGTCAACGTCGAACCCACCCAGGCCTACCGCCTGGCCCAGCAACTCGCCAGGACCAACCGCATCGACAATCCCGACCGTATTTTTGCGGGCCAGCAGTTGGATATGCGGGCCCTGAGTGAGCAGATCGCCCAGATTGGCAAGCCTGGCACCGTCACGACTGCCGACGCGGCACCCCAGCTAAGGGCACGCTATGTGGCCCAGCCACCGGCGGCGCAGGCCCTTGCTGCGGTGCAGCAGTCTGTGGCTACCAGCCCGCCCGCCGCTGCGAATGCCGTACCGCCGCGTTTTCCGCATGTGGCCACCAACGTGGCGCTGGCGCCCAACGGAAAGCCGATGCCCGTATCCGCCAGCCCGGCGGGCAACGCAGCGCTGCACCCGGTGTTGCAAAAAACCCTGGACCGCGCGGTTGCCAAAGGATTCATTCCTGAGCAGGAGCGCGCTGCCGTCTACGACAAAATTCTCGGCCTGGCTAAGGAACACAACTTCATGCCGGACGACTTTGCCCGCATGACGCTGATGGAGAGCGACGGCATGAACCCGCGCGCCAGCAACGAACGTTGCCATGGAATCATTCAATTCTGCGACGGACCCGCGCGCGGCGCGGCCACTGCGGGCTACGCCAAAAACCCCAAGGCGATTCTCAACCTGAGCGTGCATTCCCAGCTGGATCTGGTGGACAAATATTTTGACGAGGTAGGTCTGAAAAACAAGGGCCCCGCCGGTCTGGAAGATCTGTATCTGTCGGTGCTCAACCCGGCGTCGCGCGCGCAAAATTCGGCGACCACGCCGCTGAATATTCCGGGCGCTCAGGCGCGCCATTTGCACGTCGGAGGCGACACCGACAACCCGATTACCCGCCAATCTATCCGCTTTGGCCTGCTGCAGAACGCTGCGGCCCGCTTGCGCGAGATGGTGCCCAACCGCCTGCGCTCGGCTGCGCAGGGCGCCGTCGCCTACGCCGAAACCCAGGGGAATTGACGACCTCCAGCGGCGGCGCGCGATGCCCGCTGCGGCAAGCCCTTGCCGCTTTTTCACGCCGTATTCGGATAAATCGGCACCTCCGGTGAGAACTTGAGAGGCAAGCCCTCAGAAATTTCAGGTGGCACGTAATTTGCGGAGTTTGTTCCAAGGGCCGCAGAGCGTGGCCCGAAGTGTCGGTATACCGGCGAAAAATGGTGATGTCCCGAGGAGTGTTCCCGATGAACATGATTGACAAGACCTTCGATGTCCACGAGCGCGCTTTGGCCTTTCGTAGCCAGCGCATGGAAATCCTGGCGCAGAACATCGCCAATGCGGACACGCCCCATTTCAAAGCCCGGGACCTGGACTTCCGCCAACTTCTGCAGGGCGCGCAAGACAGCAATGTGCAGCTCACCAACGCCGGTCACACCAACCAGACGCCGGAAGACACCCGCAGCGGCCTGAAGTACCGTGTCCCCTACAACACCTCGTTTGACGGCAATACCGTTGAGCTGCCCGTCGAGCAGTCCAAGTACGGCCAGTACGCAGCCGACTACCAAACCACACTCAGCATTTTGGAAAACCGCATTGGCGGCATCCGCAAAGCGCTGCGGGGAGAATAAAGATGGCCTTAGACAACATCTTTGGCATCGCCGGCTCCGCGCTCAATGCGCAGACCGTGCGCATGAACGCCACCGCATCCAACCTGGCCAACGGCGGAACCGTGGCCGGAACCGAAAAAGAGGCTTTCCGCGGTAAGCGCGCGGTTTTCAAGACCATCATGGAAAGCCAGATGGGCGGCTTGGACCAGACTGCCAAGGGCGGTGTGCGCGTCACCCAGATTGTGGATGACCCCAAGCCCATTACCCGCCAGTCCGACCCTGGCAATCCGGCAGCCGACAAAGACGGCTATGTCTATATGTCCAACGTCAACGAGATGAGCGAGATGGTGGACATGATGGCCGCCGCCCGCTCCTACCAGAACAACGTGGAAGTCGTGAATACCGCACGGCAACTGACTATGCGCACGCTGGACATCATCAAAGCCTGAGCCTGACTACCACCGCACGACTGACCCGCCATGTCCAATCTCAATTTGCTTCCCAGTAACACCCAGGTGAATAAAGCCTGGACCACATCGGTTCCCACGGGCATCACGACCACGGCGGCAGCAGCCGAGGCGGCCCTGACGGCCAAGAAGTCGAACATGGGCCAAAGCGACTTTTTGACACTGTTTACGACGCAGTTGAAAAACCAGGATCCGTTGGATCCGGTCAAAAACGAGGCTTTTGTCGCCCAACTGGCGCAGTTCTCGCAGTTGGAGGCGACCACCAATATGTCGACCACATTGAAAGACTTTGTGGACAGCCAGGCCGGTCAGAACATCGTCACCGGTGCCAGCCTGATTGGCAAAACCATGGCGGTTCCTGATGCGCCGGCGGTGTTAAGCGGCGGCAAGCCGATCAAAGGCACGATCAGCCTGCCCAACGGCGCGGACGGCGTGAAGATCCAGGTGCTCAATGAAAAGGGCGTGCTGGTGGCCACCAATATTCTGGGCGCCCAGCGTGTGGGCGACATGAGCTTCTACTGGAACGGTGCCGATGACCAGGGCGCGCCGCTGCCCGACGGCACCTACCGCTTTGTGGCCAGCGCCGTCTCCCGAGGTTTGACCAGCCAACCGCCTGTGAGCACGGCGGCCATCATCACCGGCGTCAGCCAGGACGCGGCCAAAACCACGCTATTGCAAATCCAGGGCGGCAAGACCGTCAGGCTATCGGACGTGACCACCATCGGTGGTTAAACGGCAGCCGCAAATTTTCAGTTGATACCTTTTTCTCAGCATCCCCCGCACCATTAGGAGCCCTGAACCATGTCTTTCTATACCTCGCTTACCGGGCTGAATGCCGCTACCGCCATGTTGGGCGTGACTTCGAACAATATTGCCAACGTGGGTACCACCGGCTTCAAGCGCTCGCGCGCGGACTTCGGCGATATTTTTGCCACCTCGCCGCTGCAAAAAGCCTCGTCCACGGTGGGTCAGGGTGTTTCGCTGAAACAAGTGAGCCAGGAATTCAGCCAGGGCAATATCTCGTTCTCGTCGAATGCGCTGGATCTGGCGATCACCGGTGACGGCTTCTTCCCCATGCGCTCGGCAGACGGCCTGCAGGAAACCTATACCCGTAACGGTTCCTTCCTGCTGAACGAACAGTACAACGTGGTGAACTCGGCGGGCCAGCGTTTGATGGCGGCGACGGTTGACTCGACTGGTAGCGCCAACGTCAATGACCGCGTGGTCTTGACCATTCCGCAAAAAACATCCGGTGAAGCCAAGCAGACCTCTTCGGTGTCGCTGGGCTTGAACTTTCCGGCCGACGCGCCGGTCATCAAAGATGACTTCAACCGCACCAACCCGGCCACCTACAACAAGAGCACGGCGTTTACCGTGTATGACGCCGGCGGTAACGGCTACCTGGCCACCGTGTACTACGTCAAGACCAAAAATGCCGACCAGACCAGCCCGACCAACACCTGGCAAACCCATGTGTATGTGGGCGAGGACTCGGTGAACGCCTCCCTGCAACAGGCCAGCAACGTCAATGGCGAAAAGCTCTATGTGAATCAGTACGGCCAACTCGCCCCCTACAGCCAGGTGAAAGATGAGTTGACTACGGCCAAGACCATGTTGTTCTCGCTGAACGATCTGACCGACACCCGCCAATCAGTGCCAGCGGCCGTGTCGGGCAAGACCGTCACCCAGTTCGACTTCAGCAACGGTGACAACTTCAAAATTCGCAACCAAACTGCTAACGACGCCGACCTGGCTTTGGCCAGCGTAGCCGCAACAGCCATCATGGCGGACGATGACACGCTTAGTTCAGACGAGATCAGTACGGTTTCCGCAGCCGCGGTATCGGGTATGCGCTATCCAAAGGCCGACCTCCCAGAGCGCTATGCCCAGGGCTTGCGGGCAGCAGTTTTTTGTGCGGAAACAGACTTATCGGACACCAATGTGGAGACGGAGTTGGAGACACTGGGTTATATCGACACCACCGCGGGTGAATCCATCAGCGATGCGACTGCCGATGAAATTCAAGAGGCGCGCGACAACATCTCCTACGCCAACATTTTGGTACAAGCCCAAGCCACCTTGGACGAAGACACAACCAACACTATAGAGCTGTCGATCTCGGACATCATGTCCAGCGATTACGAGGCCGAGCGCACAGCGGCCATGGACGCTCTGGCCGCTGCGTACTGGGAGGGCGATGATCCTGCCCAGTACTTGTCAGATGTTGAAACCGCGGTATCTGCCGCGCTCACCGCCTTGGGGACGGGTGCCAGCGAGAACGCAATTGCCTCCGCCACCCTGCGCGCAACCGCCAAAGTGATCGCTGCCGACAACGCGCTGAATGCAGGTATCAAAGCCTACGCTGAAACGCTTACCGACTACACCACGGACATGAACCCGGACGAATTCACTGCGCTGCTGTCCAGTACGGAGTTGACGGCCGTAGAGACGGTCATCACCGCCAGTTTGGCTGCCATGACCAATGAATACTTTGACAGTGTGAAAGTGGGTCTAAGCCAGCTCTTTGAACTGGACGTCGATGCTTCGGGTGAACCGGCGATTTTGAACCTTAGTTTTCTGGCCGACACCGACAAAAAAATCATTGGCAACGAAATGGCTGCTGCGGTGACCAATACGCTCAACCGTGAGTTTGGTGATGAGGCTTATTTCGACCTGTCGCAAGCCAGTGACCGGTATTTCCAGGTCTACAGCAGCGGCTACAACACGGTGGATCAAACCACCGGTGCTATCACGGAAAATCCCATTGCCATCAAACTGGTGCCGGGCGACACACCTGGATTGGGCGTGCTCCACAACAAAGATGGCACAGTGCAGCTCGACAGTTACGGTCAACCGGTGTTCAACGCCAAAAAGGTGACGATTGACCAGATGGTGCACGCCATCCAGAGTCAACTCGATGCCGCCCACCCTGGCACCAATACCATCAAGGCGAGCTACGATTTCTCAACTGCGAGCTTTAAATTTATCGACGGTGCCAACGTCGTCAAACTCGACACCAACGGCACCGACGGCGTTTTGAAGAACGATTTGTTCAAACTCAGCCAGACGTCGGTCACGCTGTCGAGCGATGGCCATTACGCCGCCAAAGTTATTCCCAATGGCCAGGCGATCCGCTTGGCCGCCGACCAACGCTATGGCATGGCCATGGCATACGACTCGGTGAACAAAGTGTTCTCCATGAAATCGGGCAAAACCGGGGACAGCTCCAGCATTGCCATCACTGGCGTCACGGCCAATTCTCTGGGCACCGACATGCTCGGCTTGACCGCCAATGGCTTGGCATCGGAAGCCCCGGTGAATCTGGTGACTCCATCGTACGCCGCATTGCGGGGTATTGCCTCGACGCCGGCAGTCGCTGTGGGTACCACGCCCCTGAAAAATATCTCTAACAATTTCGCAGTGGACGAGACCAACAACAAATTTGTGGTGACGGTGGACGGCGTTAAAGGTACGGTGATCATCCCGGTGCGCTCCGACTACTCCCTCGATACCCTCAAAGCCGAGCTGCAAAAAGGCATTAACGCCATGGGCGGCAACAACGCCTTCGGTGATCCGGTGACGGTCAATGGCGTGAATGTTGGCTACGACGATACCAACAAGCGCTTTACTTTCACCAGTGGAACCACGGGTGGGGCCTCATTCATCAAGATTTCCGGCAGTGCCGACTGGGGTCTGGACCAGGTGGAGGCGGCCCGCGGTACGGATTCGACCTGGATCAAGCCGACCCAGCACAAAGACGTGGTCTCCGGTGTGTCACAGCCCAAGTACATCGACGGCCAGGGCAACGAGACCACCAGCGGTGACGGCTTTGACGGCACCCTGCCGGCCTGGTCGCCTATTTTCCTGACCAAGGGTGAGCTGACCTTCAGTACCGGCGGTAAGCTGGTCTCACCAGTCGACGGAACCCAGTTGGAGCCGGTCTACCTGGCGGGTGGTAAGGGTGTTTTGACCATCAATATTGATTACGGCGCGTCCACCCAGTACACCTCGCCTTTCGCGGTTTTGTCGCAGTCGCAAGACGGTGCCCCCGAGGGTGACCTGGTGGGCGTGACCATTGGAAACGATGGTCTGGTGAGCGCATCGTTCTCCAACGGTACCCAAAAATCGCTGGCCAAAATTCTGCTGGCCAACTTCTCCAGCCCGGTGGGCTTGCGCCAGATGGGTGACTCCACCTTCCTGGCCTCGGCGGCGTCGGGCAAGGCGACACTGGGTAATGCGGGTTCAGCCGGTTTCGGTACGCTGCGTGCCGGTGCGACCGAACGGGCCAACGTGGACTTGACGCAGGAGCTGGTGGACTTGATTACCGCCCAGCGTAACTTCCAGGCCAACGCCAAAGCGATTGAGACCAGCTCGACGATGACTTCGGCCATCATCAACCTGCGCTCGTAATCGGCGGCAGCCCTGAAAACCTGAGGACATTGCCATGGATCGCTTAGCCTTTAACGCGGTTGCCTCGATCAACGAGCAACGGGTATCGCGCCAGATGTCGGTGAACGAGATGGCCAACGTCTCGACCATTGGTTTCAAGCGCAGCTATGAGGTGGCCACCCGCGCTGTGGAGGTGGAAGGGTCCGGCTTCAAAACGCGCTTTCAGCCCCAGTCTTTTTCGGAGGACTACATCAGCCTCAAGGGCGGTCCGGTGATTGCCACCGGCAACGAGCTCGACGTCTCTATGAGCGGCTCCACGGTGCTGGGCGTCTCTGCTGCCGACGGTACGCTGGCTTTCACCCGCCGGGGTGACTTGCGCATCAACGCGCAGGGAACGCTGGAAAACGGACAGGGCCATCTGGTGCGCAGCGAGGGCGGCGGGCCCTTGACCCTGCCACCGGGTCTGAAAATTGAAATCCGCTCGGACGGCACGGTGATGGGTACCGATCTGGCGCAGGTGGGCGTGAAAATCCCTGTAGCGCTGGGCAAGCTGATGTTGCGCGACGCCAGCGTGACGCCCTTGCTGCGTCGCCAGGACGGCCTGTTCAAAAACGCGGCGGGTGACGGTCAGGACATCACCCCCGGCCCGGTTGCCCCGGGAGTAACCTCCGGGGCGCTGGAAGGCAGCTCGGTCAACGCCATGAACATCATGGTCAAGCTGATCGACCAAAGCCGCGCTTTCGAGCAGCAAATCAACATGATCAAAGAGGCCAAAACCACGGACGAGGCGGGCGCCTCTATGCTCAAAGCGAGCTAGCTTGTAGCCTCTTTTTCCCCGCGCTGCCGCTGCCTCGGGCGCGCGCGGGCGCGCCTGGCCAGCGCTCTTTCGCATGGCCGGAAAACCGGCAATTCCGGGTGGCACGTCTTTTGCATCGTTTTAGGTATTGAATTCACCTAGGAGCGAAAGATGGACGCATCAATGTGGGTAGCCAAGACAGGCTTGGACGCGCAGCAGACACGTATGAACGTGATCTCGAACAATCTGGCCAACGTCAACACCACCGGCTTCAAGCGGGATCGCGCGGTTTTTGAAGACCTGCTCTACCAGAACATCCGCCAGGCGGGCGGCCAGACTTCGGCGTCCACCCAGGCTCCGACCGGGCTGATGCTGGGTACCGGTGTGCGCGTGATGGCTACCGAGAAGCTCAACGCCCAAGGCAACATGATCAACACCCAGAATCCGCTCGATATGGCCATCGCCGGTGAGGGCCATTTCCAGATTCTGCAGACCGACGGTACGGTGGCCTACACCCGCGACGGTAATTTCAAAGTGTCGGCTACCGGACAGTTGGTGACATCCAACGGCCAACCGTTGCAACCGGCCATCACCATTCCACCTACCGCCCAGAGTTTGACCATTGGCCGTGACGGAACCGTCAGCGCCGAGTTGTTTGGCGGCGGCGCCGCTACGCTGGGCCAGATTCAGATTGCGCGGTTTTTGAATCCGGCCGGTCTGACGCCGGTGGGCCAGAACCTGATGAAAGAAACCCCGGCCAGTGGCGCGCCCGTAGCCGCCAATCCCGGCGCCAGTGGCACCGGTTCCCTGATGCAAGGTACCTTGGAAGCGTCTAACGTGAACGTGGTGGAAGAGATGGTCAACATGATCGAAACCCAGCGCGCATACGAGATCAACTCCAAGGCGATCTCGGCGGTGGACGGCATGCTCAAGTACATGAACCAGAACATGTAAGGAATGACCATGGCTTTGCGTTCACTCTCCGCCTTTGTCTGTGGTACCGCCTTGCTCGGCGGATGCTCGGTACTGCCGCCCCAACCCCTGGCCCACTCCACCGGCTTTGCCCCCGTGTACCCCGTGGTCCGCGAAGCGCCACAACAAGCCACCGGCTCGCTGTACAACGCAAGCGTGGGCGAGACTTTTCTCGGACGCGGGCGCAACTTCCAGATTGGTGACGTGATCACGGTGGTGCTCAGCGAGTCCACTCAGGCTGCGCGTACGCAAAGCGGCAAGCTCACGCGCACTTCCAGCAATGACGTACTGCCTAAAGAAATGGGCGGCGGCTTGTTGAGCGCCAGTGCCCTCTTAGGCGGCACGATCAAGTCCGATGGAAGCGGTACGGCAGACCAGACCGCCACCCTGAGCGGCTCGGTGGTGGTAACGGTGGTGGATGTGATGGCCAACGGAAACCTGGTGGTGCGGGGTGAGAAACAACTCGCGCTAACCGAAGGCTCTGAAATTATCCAGGTGGCCGGTGTGATCCGCCCGGACGATGTAGCCCCCAACAACACGGTGCAGTCCAAGCGGCTGGCCAATGCCCAGATCACCTACCGCGGAACCGGCGATATGGCTGCAACTGCGCGCGCGGGTTGGGGTACCAGTGGTCTGCTCAAGCTCTGGCCTTTCTGAGTTGTATTTACTTTGACTGGAACATCTGACATGCCCACGTTTTTGTCACCATTTATGCGCACCTGCGCAGCCCTTGTGCTGCTGGCACTGGGTGCCGGTGCGGCGCATGCCGACCGCATCAAAGACCTGACCACCATGGCCGCTATGCGCAGCAACCAACTGATCGGCTACGGTTTGATCGTTGGCCTGCAGGGTACCGGAGATGGTTCGGATTTGTCCTTCACCACGCAAAGCATGAAAACCTTGCTCAGCCGCATGGGCGTGAACCAGGAAAGCACGATTGCAGACTACGAATCGGCTACCAGCGGCGGCAAGATCGACCTGAAGAACGTGGCCGCCGTCATGGTGACCGCGGAGCTTCCGGGCATGACCAAGCCCGGGCAAAAAATCGACGTGAACATTTCCGCCATTGGCAAAGCCACCAGCCTGCGCGGCGGCAGCCTGTTGATGACGAGCTTGCGCGGTGTCGATGGACAGATCTACGCGCTGGCCCAGGGTGCGCTCACCGCGACCGGTATGGATGCCGGTGGCGCAGGATCCAAAGTCTCCAGCGGCGTAACCACGGCCGCGCGCATTCCCTCTGGTGCCATTGTGGAACGCCTGGTCGACAATCCTTTTGACAAGACCGACAGCGTGTTGTTGAATTTGCGTGATGGTGATTTCACCACCGCCAGCGCCATCATCCAGGCCATCAACAGCAAGTTCGGCGGCGATGTAGCCCGCGCGCTCGACGGTGTGTCCATCCTGGTGCGCGCGCCGGTGGACTTGAGCCAGCGTGTGACTTTTATGAGCATGGTGGAGAACCTGGATGTGCAGCCTGGCGAAGGCCCGGCACGGGTCGTGGTGAATGCCAAAACCGGCACCGTGGTGATTAGCCGGAACGTACGCGTCACCGCTGCTGCCGTGACCCACGGGACGATTACGGTCTCGGTGGCGATGACCAACGAGGTCTCACAACCGGGTGCCTTGTCCAACGGTACGACGCAGGCGGTGCAAAACGCTGATGTGAAAATCGACGAGCCGACCAAGCCCATGTTCCTGTTCCAACCGGGCGTGGATCTGCGTGCCATCGTCGACGCGATCAATCAAGTGGGTGCCACGCCATCGGCCCTGATTGCAATTCTCGAAGCCCTCAAAAGTTCCGGCAGCCTGCGTGCCGAACTCTTGGTTATTTGATTCACAAGCAGCTGATACAGGCCGCAGCATGGACGCGCTCTCCAACACACTTCCGCCCTCAGCCAGTGCCGCACTGAACAACAGCGGCGCGGGCTCGTACCTGGAC
>Ga0214919_10011678_pt1 | contig 10932 bp, 4 predicted proteins | sample LL1503_MetaG_FD_177994 | JGI IMG/M metagenome (GOLD analysis project Ga0214919, IMG submission 177994) | Freshwater microbial communities from Lake Lanier, Atlanta, Georgia, United States - LL-1503 | ecosystem: Environmental > Aquatic > Freshwater > Lake | place: USA: Georgia | collected 2015-03-15
AAGATGATTTAGAATTATCTAAAATTATTGATAGTGATATTCCATATGAACGAAGAATTGGTTTAATAAATGCAAACATGGATGTTAAAACAAAAGCAATGGAAAAATTAAAAGCTATAAAATCAAATTTTCAAGGTGATTCAAAAGCTCAGTCGTGGTTAGATGGTTTACTTAAAATACCATTTGGAATTTATAGTCAAAATGAAATTATTAATTTTAAAGAACAGTTTATTAACAAATTAAAATTAATTAGCCCGCAAGAAAATTTATTTTCAGATAATGATATTGATAATTATATTAAAAAAAGATCTTTAACAAATATAGCATCAAAATTAATTATTAATGAATGGAATGATTATAAATTAGATAAAAAAAAATATTTACAAGATATACGAAATACTTTAGATTCTGCTGTTTTTGGACATAAAGATGCTAAATTACAATTAGAACGAATTTTTGCACAATGGATTAATGGTAGTGCTAAAGGTGCTATTTTAGGATTACAAGGACCGCCAGGAACAGGTAAAACTTCATTGGCTAAAAATGGATTATCTAATTGTTTAAAAGATAAATCAGGTAAAGCAAGACCATTTATATTTTTACCAATAGGTGGATCAGTAAATGGGTCAACATTAGTTGGTCATAGTTTTACTTATGTTGGTTCAACATGGGGTAGAATTGTTGATAGTTTAATGGTAGCCGGATGTATGGATCCAATTATTTTTATTGATGAAGTTGATAAAGTTTCATCAACAGATTATGGTAGAGAAATTATTAGTATATTAACACATTTAACTGATTCAACACAAAATGACGAATTTGAAGATAAATTTTTTTCTGGTATTAAATTAGATTTATCAAGAGCTTTAATTGTTTTTTCATTTAATGATCCAAATTTAATTGATCCTATTTTACGTGACCGTATTACAATAATTGAAACACACCCATTATCATTACAGGAAAAAATTACAATTATTAAAGATTATATGTTACCTGAAATATGTAAAGATGTTGGATTCAATCGAAATGAAATAATATTAGATGATGAAATTATAACATTTTTAATTGAAACATATACTAATGAAGCAGGTGTCCGGAAAATTAAAGAAAAAATAGTTGAAATTATACGTGATATCAATTTAAATCGTTTTCATTCGGATGAATTTCAAATTCCATTCACTATTAAAAAAGAATATATACAACGATTATTTGAAAATAAACCAAAAGTTAAAGTCAAAAAAATACATACAGAACCAGTTGTTGGTTTAGTTAATGGTTTATATGCTACTGCATCTGGTATTGGTGGTATTACAGTTATACAAGCTATTAAATTTCCATCAAGCAAAATGTTAGAAATAGAATTAACAGGTAAAGCAGGCGATGTAATGAAAGAATCAGTACAATATTCACTTAAAGTTGCATGGAGTTTATTAACTAAAGAAGAACAAGATACAATAATAGAAGACTCAAATAATAAAAAAAGTTTTGGTATTCATATTCATTGTCCAGACGGTGCAACACCAAAAGATGGTCCTTCTGCAGGATTAGCATTTACATTAGCTATTTATTCTTTATTAACTGGTAAAAAAGTTAATAATAAAATATGTATGACTGGTGAAGTTGATTTACAAGGTGAATCTAGTATTATTGGCGGTTTAGAATCTAAATTACTAGGTGGAAAAAAAGCAGGTTGTACATTAGCTTTAATACCTAAAGATAATATGGAAGACCTTGAAAGAATGAGAAGAGAAGGATTAAGCCCCGAAGATGATAATTTTAAAGTATTACCAGTTACACATATTAAAGAAATATTATTACATGCAATAGTATAAAAAAATTGATTATTATAATATTTTTACTAAATAATTATTATAATAATGGCAACAATAACACAGTTATTTAAAATGGTAACTGCTAATGATTATGAAACAATAGAAATGTTGATAAATAGTAATAATAATAGTAATATAGATTTTAATTGTATAAAATCTGGTATATCATTAATTACAAAAGCAATAGAAGTACGATCTATAGAATGTTTTAATTTATTACTAGAAAGTGAAAAATTAACTATTTTACAAAGTAATAATTTACATGTTAATGGGCTTAGTATTGCTATAGATTATTTTTCAATATCGCCTAATTTAAGTAATAAATATTTTATTGATAGATTATTTGAAAAAAATGTATTTATTGATAGTGTGTCTGTTTGTAATTGTATGCACAATATTTACTTATTTGATATTATGTTTAGTAAAATGGATAAAACATATAAAAATATATATTCATTATTTATCTATTCAATACAAAAAAATCATACAATAATAATGCATAAATTATTTAATTATTTGAATGATACTTTAGATTTTTATGATACACCTGAAAAAAGACATACATTTAATATTGATGTTTTTAAAAGTGCTATTTTAGAAAATAATTTATTAGCAATTGAACATTTGTATTCAATTAAAACAAACTTATTATGTGTTATTAAAACTAAAAATATTCCATCGCTTTATTATTCACTTTTAATAAGTAATCATATTATTTTTAATTATATTTATTCATTATATGAACAATTAGATAGTATACAAATAAATGAAATTAATCATATTGACAAACTTAATATGCTAGTAAATAAAGAAAATATAACACCATTATATATTAAACAAATTTTTAAAATATTATCATTACCAATAAAATTTAATAAGTTAGAAGATGTTATTATTCAACTTTATCGTATTATATATAATAATATGATACATTATAATAATAATAATTATGTTGATCAATCAAATAATATACAATTAATTATGTATATGATATTTAAAACTAATCAAGTTAAAGTTAATCCATATATTAAATTAGTATCATCAAAATATGATTTAGATGCAAAAAGATTACATTCAATAACACAATGTAAAAATAATACTAATAATATTTATAATACTAATAAATTATTTAGAAAAAATAAATATATATTAAATCATTTTGGATTTATTGAGTCTGAACCAATGGTAGAATATTATAAATCATTGTTTGATAATTCAGATAAAAATCTATATGAATTAGAAGAAAAAGAAACAATCCAAGAATTAGAAAATAATTATAATAATATTATAAATGAAAAAACAAAACCTGTAAAATTAAAAAAAACAAAAAAAAAATTAGTTATAATTCCATTTGATATTATTATTTAATTATACTCTAATTATTGTTTACTCTAATTATTGTTTACATTTACTCTAATTATTGTTTACATTTACTCTAATTATTGTTTACATTTACTTTAATTATTGTTTACTCTAATTATTGTTTACTCTAATTATTATTTATTTATAAAAAATTAAACAATTGATGAATCATATATTTTTTTTATATATTTATATAATATAAAAATGTCTAATCATAATTTAATATCAAAAAGTATATTAATAAAAAAATTATCAAAAAATCATAAAAATAGTACATCAAATATTATTCCAGATACTTTAGAACAACAAATAACTAAAATCTTAAATAAAACTAAAGAACCTATAATTACATTAATACATAATATAAAATTAGATGAAATAGATAACGGTGATTATAATATTAAAAATCATTTATATAATTCTGGAACTGATATATTTTTAAAAGGCTCAAATATATTACTTGGAATTAATAAATGTGGTTTAATTGGAACTCAAAATATTTTACCAGATGAATTAGAATCATACAGTAATAATAAAAATATTGGATTAATATTTAGTAATAACGGATTAGATAAAAATATTAAATATAATGATTGTTTTACTCCTGAATATAAATCAGAAAAATCTAATTTAAATTTTAATTGTATAAAAATTGTTTATGATAATATAAATAATCAAAATAATATAGTTACAAGTGTAAATTTATATAATACTGATGATTCATTTTTAATTAAAACACCTCCATTAAATATTTTGCCGGTTAATTTACCATCAAATTATGAATCTCTAATTCCATGGACAAATTATGAACTTAGTACACAAAATATATTATCTGTTGAATCTAATAGCATATCATCAGAATTAAGACATACAATAAGTTATTCATTTATGAAAACATCAAATAAAATAAGTATAAATGTAAAATTAACAAATATAACAAATAATAAATTAACAAATTTAAAATATAATTATGCATTAAACTTAAATAATCAAATTAATCAAAAATTAAAAACATCACCATATGAATCTGGTATATTTTGTAATTTAGATAGTTATACAAATACTGGAATATATTTGAGATCAAATGATTATAATTCAAATATATTTATTGACGAAAATTGGGATTGGTTATACAATGATTTATGGGATAAAATAAAATTACCAAAATCAACAATTATTGATCAAAATGTATGTGCAATTAGCGGATTAATATTTAATAAATCAGAATTAGATGCTGGTGATACATGGTCAATTGATTTTTGTTTAGGTTTTACTAATGAAAATAATTTTATTTCTGGTAATATTACAAAAGTTGTATCTGGATTAGACTTTACAAACATAAATTTATCAAATCAAGAATTATGTAATATTATTACATCTTATGCAGATTTTACCGGTTGCGATTTATCAGATACTATATTAGATAATAATAGTTTAATTGGTGCAAAAACTGGTCCATTAGCACCAGAATCTACATGTCCAAAATTATTACCAAATGGTTATAAATTTATTGTTTCAAATAATGAATTTAAAAATAAATATATTGTAGGCCCGTATGTTAATTTATCTTATTGTGATTTATCAGACTGCAATTTTACAGAAATATCATTATATAATTGTAATTTAATCGGTTGTAACTTATCTAGAGCAAATTTAAATACTGATATAAATAATATTAAATTATCACATATTAAAATAGTAGATAATTCTACAGTATTAATTCCAGATAATTATTGTATACAAAATAATATTATTTTAGGTTCTAATATTGATTATACAAATACTGATTTTTCTAATTGTGATTTATCTAATATAAATTTATCTGGATGTAATTTTACAAATTGTAATTTTTATCAAACAAATTTATCTAATACAAATTTATCTAATTGTATATTAACAAATGCAATTACTAATAATATTGTAAAATCTGATAATACTATTTTACCTTTAAATTATAAATTTGTATTATTAAATAATAATAATTATTGTATTGTTGGACCAAATATTAATTTATCAAATTTAGATTTAACAAATTGTGATTTATCAAACTGTAATTTATCTTGTGCTAACTTTACAAATTGTAAAATGTTTAATACAAATTTAAAAGATGCAAACTTGACAAATGCAATAACAGGACCTATTATAATAAAATATAATAATTTACCAGAATTACCTATAAATTATAAAGTTGTTTATTCATTTATTTCAAATATTGTAGATGATTTAAATAATTGTGCATATATTGTTGGGCCAAAAGTTTGTTTAATTAATAAAAATTTAACTAATATTGACTTTTTTAATATTAATTTACTTGATGCAAATCTTATTTTAAGTGATTTATCAGGATCAATATTAACAAATACAAATTTAACAAATACATTACTACCATTTATAATAGGTCCATTATCTTATCTATCACATAGTCCAATTAATTATAATAAAATAATGTCTTTTGTAAAATTAGATAACTTTTATTGGTTAATCAATAATTTAAATGAATATAAATGGGACTATTATTTATCACAATTATATAATGATAATTTAAAATAAAATAAAATAAAATATCTTAATAATCATTACAATAATTCATTTTGTTACCAAATAAATATTTATACCAAATATATAAACAATAAATAATTCCAAATATTTTTTTTAGTATATTCAAAATTATAGTAATTATTAATATCAATAACAATAAAAAGATCATGATTAAAAAAAATATATTATTTAATCTATTAAATAATACATTTTCAATTTTTATTTAATTTTATAAAAATGTTGAAATATTAATTAATTATATATATATTCATTTAATAAAGTAATGAACAAAATTGCACTAGTATTAACTATCAATAAATATTCTACATATTTTGAAACACAAACAATATATAATATTTATGATTCACTTGAAATTGCAAAACAATCATTAATTGATATTGTTTTTTATAATTTTAAACATTTAAATATTGACTATCCAACAGATTTAATTGATTTTGAATATATCTGGTTTAAAGAACAATATGTTAAAACAAATGCATTTGTATATCAAATATATTATAATGATAAATGGTCTGAGCCATGGGATTCTCAAGATATTTATGATGATGTTTTAGAAAAAATTCAAGATTATGAAAATAAAAATGTTCCAGATTTTTCTAAATTATACGGTGAACCAAATCCAGATATGGAAGAAGATGATAATTTTACAAGTAATCATAATGAACAAAGTCACAAATTTGAACAAAAACTTAAAGAAATAATTAGTTCTGCACAAAATAATGATGATTTACTAAAAGATTGTAATTGTTCGCAATGTCAAGAAGGTTGTAAAAATCAACAATCAAAAATAAATGCACAAAATCAAGCAGAAATTTAATTTTTTTAATAAAACTTTTTTTATCTATTAATTTATCATATTATTTGATTTGCATTAATATTTTACAATTGAAAATTAATATTTAAAAATACTTATTTTATAGTTATTAATATATAATGTCTAATATAGAAAATATTTTAGCTGGTAATACGGGTGATACTGGTGCTAAAGGTGATACTGGCGCTAAAGGTGATACTGGTCCTGCTGGTGGTCCTAGAGGTCCTATTGGTCCTGTTGGTCCTAGAGGTCCTGTTGGTGCTGACGGTGCTACTGGTGATACTGGTCCTAAAGGTGTTGCTGGTCCTATTGGTGCTAAAGGTTCTACTGGTCTTGATGGTGCTGTTGGTGAGACTGGCCCAGTTGGTCCTAGAGGTCCTATTGGTCCTGTTGGTCCTAGAGGTTCTGTTGGTCCTGACGGTGCTACTGGTCCTACTGGTCCTAAAGGTATTGCTGGTCCTATTGGTGCTAAAGGTTCTACTGGTCTTGATGGTGCTGTTGGTAAGACTGGTCCAGTTGGTCCTAGAGGTCCTATTGGTCCTGTTGGTCCTAGAGGTCTTGCTGGTCCTGACGGTGCTACTGGTGATACTGGTCCTAAAGGTGTTGCTGGTCCTATTGGTGCTAAAGGTTCTACTGGTCTTGATGGTGCTGTTGGTGAGACTGGCCCTACTGGTCCTGCAGGTGCTAAAGGTTTTACTGGTTCTATTGGTCCTACTGGTTCTACTGGTCATGTTGGTGCTAGAGGCGCTGTTGGTGCTACTGGTGCTACTGGCTCTGTTGGCCCTGTTGGTCCTAGAGGTGATGTTGGTGCTACTGGTGCTACTGGTCTTGTTGGTGCTAGAGGTGCTATTGGTCCTATTGGTCATACTGGTCCTATTGGTTCTATTGGTGCTAAAGGTGATACTGGTACATTTAGTGTAGGTCAAAATATAAACGCAGGGAAGTTAGTTTGTACTAGTACAAATGTAACAGGGCAAATAATTGCACAATCTTTTGCAATCTTAAATAATACTGTGACTATTAGCATGGATGGAGATATTGTAGCAAGATCTATAACTACTTCTAATGATTTAGCAGGTGGAAATGGTACTGCTGGTACGACGGGTATGACAGGTGCCAATGGTGCTACTGGTATGACAGGTGATACTGGTGCTAAAGGTGATACTGGTCCTACTGGTACATTTAGCACGGGTCAAGATATAATTGCTGGAACAATTAGTGCTAGTACATTAACTACATCAGGTACTGCACAATTCAGTCAAATATCATCAACATCGGCTAATAGTCAATTTAATTTTCTTAATGATCTAATACAAGGTAATTTATCAATTTGTAATGATCAAACATCTGGATCTATATTATTAGGTTGTGGTGTTGATAGAACAGGTACAATTAATATTGGAACAGGTTGTACAGGAAATGCACCAATTAATATAGGATCAACTGGTAGCGCAAATCAGACAATAACAGTTAATCGTCCTATTACTATTTCTGGAACTAATGGTTTGTCTTGTAATGGTACATTGATATCAAGAGGGCTAAATATTAATACAACAACGTTGAATAACGTTATTACTTTAGATAATACTGGTATTAATGTAAATCCTTCAAGTGCTGGAATCGATACTTTTATAAAAATTGGTCATCCTGATAATCGGTTTCAAGTTAGTATTGGGTTAGGACAACTAAAAATCTTTAAAATGAACCCAGCTAATGACATAAATGATTTATTATTTTGCGATACTCAATCATCAGGGATATTGTCTATAGGTGAAAGTACTATTAGAACAGGTGCAATTAATATAGCAACAAAACTTGATCATCAAAATGATCAAAAAATAACTATCGGATCAACAGGTGCATCAAATCAGACAATAACAGTTAATCGTCCTATTACTATTTCTGGAACTAATGGTTTGTCTTGTAATGGTACATTGATATCAAGAGGACTAAATATTAATACAACAACGACGAATAACGTTATTACTTTAGATAATACTGGTATTAATTTAAATGAAAGAGGTATTATTTTAAATAATGGTATTATAACCATTACATTTCCTAATGTTCCTGTTTTTCGTGTTACTCTTAAGCCAGGTGAACTAGACGTCTTTAGAGTGAACCCACCTGAAATGATAAATGATTTAAATTTATGCGAATCTCAAACAACAGGGATATTGTCTATAGGTGAAACTCCTAGTAGAACAGGTGCAATTAATATAGCAACAAAACTTGATCATCAAAATGATCAAAAAATAACTATCGGATCAACAGGTGCATCAAATCAGACAATAACAGTTAATCGTCCTATTACTATTGGATATCTATCAAATCCTACATCAAATATGCAAATTGGTGGTAGTATATTTTCAACAGCATCAAATGTAAGTATAACTTCAGCCGGAACAACAAATATTACTACACTTGCTGCATCTTCTGGTGTATTTATGGTTAGTTATTGTCTTAGACACACAATAGCTTCTTCAACTGTTGCATTTACAAATACAAATGTTGTAATAAGTAATGCAAATAACAACATGACACCATTAAATGGTATACAAACTATTGAAAATGCAAATATATCAAGATCTACTGGAACAGATGTATACATGACAACAGGTTCAGGTGTTTTAATTTTAACTTCTGTATCTAATATAAGTTTAAATGTTAATTATACTTTTACTGGAGGTACTATATCTATCTCTGGTGATTTAAGACTTGTAAGAATAGGATAATATTTGTTATGATTAAACAAAAAATATTGTATGTATTAATTATATAAATTAATATATCTAATATACTTTTTATTACTAATTATTTTTGTAATAGTTTATAGTTTAATGATTATCTAATATGCTACAAAAAATATTTTTTTTAATTTGTATAACTAGCATTTTGTATAAAATATAATATAAAATATTTTATATACTTATTATATAGAATGTCTGATAATTCAAAACTTAATATTATATTGCTTAAACTTTATAAAACCCAAATATTAAATATGGAAAACCAAATATCAAATATAGAAAACCAAATATCAAATATAGAATATAATGTGTCAGGTGTAACTAGTCTTGTTAATACTATAACTATTAATGCATCTGGACAAATAACAGCTAATACTTTAACTGTTAATAATGTTATTAATACTACAACTATTAATGCATCTGGACAAATAACAGCTAATAATGTTAATTCTACTAGTATTAATGCAATTGGAAAAATAACAGCTAATAATGTTAATACTATTAGTATTAATGCATCTGGGCAAATAACAGCTAATACTGTGAATTCTACTAGTATCAATGCAACAGGACAAATAACAGCTAATACTGTGAATTCTACTAGTATCAATGCAACAGGACAAATAACAGCTAATACTTTAACTGTTGGTAGTGTTGTTAATTCTGTAACTATTAATGCATCTGGGCAAATAACAGCTAATACTTTAACTGTTAGTAATGTTGTTAATACTGTAACTATTAATGCATCTGGAAAAATAACTGCTAATAATGTAACTGTTAATGACACGGTTAATACTGTAACTATTAATGCATCTGGAAAAATAACTGCTAATAATGTAACTGTTAATGATACAATTAATACTGTAACTATTAATGCATCTGGAAAAATAACTGCTAATAATGTCAATTCTACTACTATTAATGCATCCGGACAAATAACAGCTAATACTTTAACTGTCGGTAGTGTTGTTAATTCTGTAACTATTAATGCATCTGGACAAATAACAGCTAATACTTTAACTGTTAGTAATGTTGTTAATACTGTAACTATTAATGCATCTGGAAAAATAACTGCTAATAATGTAACTGTTAATGATACAATTAATACTGTAACTATTAATGCATCTGGAAAAATAACAGCTAATAATGTCAATTCTACTACTATTAATGCATCCGGACAAATAACAGCTAATACTGTGAATTCTACTAGTATCAATGCAACAGGACAAATAACAGCTAATACTTTAACTATTGGTAGTGTTGTTAATACTGTAACTATTAATGCATCTGGAAAAATAACAGCTAATAATGTAACAGTTAATGATACAATTAATACTGTAACTATTAATGCATCTGGAAAAATAACTGCTAATAATGTAACTGTTAATGATACAATTAATACTGTAACTATTAATGCATCTGGAAAAATAACAGCTAATAATGTAACTATTAATGATACAATTAATACTGTAACTATTAATGCATCTGGAAAAATAACAGCTAATAATGTAACTGTTAATGATACAATTAATACTGTAACTATTAATGCATCCGGACAAATAACAGCTAATAATGTAACTGTTAATGATACAATTAATACTGTAACTATTAATGCATC
>Ga0214919_10011679_pt1 | contig 10931 bp, 8 predicted proteins | sample LL1503_MetaG_FD_177994 | JGI IMG/M metagenome (GOLD analysis project Ga0214919, IMG submission 177994) | Freshwater microbial communities from Lake Lanier, Atlanta, Georgia, United States - LL-1503 | ecosystem: Environmental > Aquatic > Freshwater > Lake | place: USA: Georgia | collected 2015-03-15
GACAGAATCTTGAGTATTGTTGGTAAATCAGTTTCTCAAATTGAGTTTTATCCGGGTGACTTACACATTTATCCAGCATCGTACGGCCCAAGCAGTCGATATATTGAGGCGATAAGCATCAATGTTTTAGAAATGGCCTGTTTTGGCGTCAAGAGTTTTGTGACTAAAAACGGGATAGACACCTGGCCTGAGTTAGTAAAGAGTGGAATGATTTACGAGGTGGATTGGTCTAACGAGCAGAGCACAATAAATACGATTCTTAAAAACGGAGTATCTGCCAAAGTGGACGAAATCAATAATGCGCGGGAGCTTATAGATGTAAAAAACAACCTAAACAAAATTTTTAGCGCCGCAGGTTTGGGCAAATTTGCTGAGACAAGGCTTGGTACCTGAGTCCATAGTTAAATGTCCAAATTGTCCGAATTATTGGCCCAGAGTCAAATGAGTTGCTAGATTTACACAACATTTACCCCTTTTTGGTGTCTTACTAAGTAGAGGGGTCAAGACGTTGGCTCATCGAAAGCGGGAAATCAAAGTGTCACTTCGTAAGAAGGCTCAGGCCCCAGCCACTGTTGCTGAGTGGTCTGTTTCTGATTTATCCGCCCTTTACACCCAAAATCGCTCATCACTAATCGCTCAAGCCCGCCGAATTCTTCGTAGCGATGCCGATGCAGCAGAAGTTGTCCAAGATGCCTTCCTTAAATTTATCTTGGCTGCCCCAGAGCTTGATACCGCAGATCGTGCCAAGGCATATCTGCGCACCACAGTGAACAATCTATGTCTGAATGTAATTCGTACAACCGGATCTCGTCCTAACTTAGTTGCAATTGATTCAGACGCAACTCAAGAGCGCCTTTCTGAGATAGCAGCAGAAAATCACATTCCAATGGATGCAACCCTTGCAGCCGCTGAGGATGCTTCAATTATTCGTGAAGCACTTTCTCGTTTATCTGAGACTCAACGCACAGCTCTTGTTATGTGGGAGGTTGAAGGGCGAACCACTAAAGAGATTGCTGCTGCAATTGGAACAAGTGAAAAAAATGTTCGCCATGTTGTGCAACGTGCCCGAGCTTCATTTATTCGTGTATTAACTGAATGGGTAGTTGACGAGAAAAATGGTGCTACCGCACTTGACGCTCTTTCTGGTACTTACAAGAAAGCTGCAGAGCTTGCTAAGAAATCATCAAAGGTTGCACTCTCATTACTTATTGTATTAGTTGCCTTCTTAGGTTTTAACTCTGTGACTGGAACAGAATTCAATACTGGAACAGCGGTTTCAAACTTTACTCAAGAGGCACCTACTTCAACACAGGTTGCACCCTTTACTCCATCACCATCTGCATCAGCTGAGGATCTTTCAAATCAAAAGATAGTTGAAGATAATTCTGCAATTAATATCCAAACATCTAAATCTTTATTTGCCGGTCTTTCAAAGGATGGACTACCAGTAGGTTTTACTGTCTCTGATTCTGCTGGCAATGTTGGTTCACTTTCTGTTTCATCACAATCAACAATTACTAATCCAGACGGTTACGTATTAGTTTCATATGCACAATCACAAGGTGATACAACTCTTAATTCATTGATCTCCCAAACCATCACAGTTGATGGATCTGGAACTTCCTATTTTGGTAGCCCATCAGTGACTGTGGCAGGCTTTTGGTACCCACTAACCCAAAGTGGATCTGCTTCAACAATTACTCGCCTTTCCAATGGAAATTACCTGTTAACTGCCACCATATATATAGATTCAACGGTGGATTCAGCCCTATTTGTGGCTGCTACTGGTGGGTTAGATGTAGATGCGATTCCAAATGAGGTAACTACCCGTATAATTTTAAACTCTAGCAAGAGCTCAATCCTTGCTCAGGCGATCAATATTGGCGCCAAAGGGGTCAAATAAATGACACCTAACAAACAGGTTTCTCCTGTGATCCGGATATCACGGGGGGAAAGAGATGCGTCAGCACGTGCGACTCATCTCGAAGCCGCTACTAGGAAATTCCTGGTAACGACTAACGAAAGGAAATAAATGTCTACAAAGACAAACTTCAAGCGCATTGCGCTTGTTGCTGTTGCTGCGTTAGGAATGGGTGTTCTTAGCTCAGCTCCTTCACAAGCAACAATTTCTCCAACCTCTTTTACCGTAACTGCTCCAACTGCTGCTGGTACAGCAACAGCTGGTGTAGCTGGTACAACAGGTTCAGATTCCTTAACAGGAACAACATTTGGCTTGTCTTTCTTAGCTACAAACGTTAACGATTCAGTTGTTGTTACCGTAGCTCCTAAGTCAAAGCCATCAGCTGCAGCAAATTATCCAATTGGTATGTTCAACTTTGGTGATACTGCAGGTAGCACGACGCAACCAGTCGTTATTATGCGTACTCCATCAGATACACTTATTACAGATGGATATCGCATTACTGGACCACTTCCAGCAGTAAACGGAACTGAATCTGGTACCTCAGTAATTATTGGTACGGCAGCAGCTAATAGATATGTTTCTGCCAACTTAATCTTTAGCATGGATTCTGGAACTACTCGAGTTACTGGATCATATGTCTACACTGTTATCGTTACACCATACGATGCAGCAGGTGGAGCAGGTAACGTAGCTGCTAACACTACCAATTCAAAGACAGTAGATGTAACTATTAATATCGCACAAGGTTCTACAACAGCTTCAGGAGCTTACTCATCTGCAATTATGACTCAAGGGTCAACTTTTGCTGGTGTTGCTGGTGTAACTTCTAGCGATTCAACAGTATCTGTCGCTGCTACAGCAGGCACTACAGCTGTTGCTGTAATTCGTGTTTCAGAAAGAACTTCAACTAATACTTCAACTGCTTCTGAATCAGTTACGGTAACAATTGATAAAGGTTCAGTTGGTGTAACTGCGGGTGTTGCAATGGGTAAGAATGTTAAATTGCAATATAACGTAGGAACTGGATTCCTTGATGTTCTTGTCTTCCCAGATGGAACAGCCGGTACTGCAACTATTACTGTTGCTACCGATTCAGTTTCATTCCTGTCAAAGACAGTTAGCTTCTATAGCACAACAGCAACAAAAATTACTGCTATAAAAGGGGTTAATACTCTTGGAGTCGGCGCAAACACATTAACTGCCCTAGGCGTTGGTGTTGTATGGGCTAAGGCAACAGATGCTAATGGTGCGACAGTAGTAGCTAATGCAACTGGTGGTTCTGGAGTATATGCATACTCAAGCAACACTGCAGTTGTGTCAGATTCTGGTACTGCATGTACTTACAGCACTACTCTTGGATACCACACATGTTCACTTACCGGCGTAGCAGCTGGAACTGCGAAGATTACTCTTCGTAACTCAGCTACAGCTGGAGCAGCAGCTACAGTTTCATCAGCTGAAGTAATTGAAGTGACTGTTTCAAACTCTGTACCTGCATCATTAAAGATGGAGTTTGACCAAGCTACATACGCACCAGGACAAAAGGGATACATCAAGATTTGGGCTGTTGATTCAACAGGTAAGCCTGTTGGAGCAAGAACCCTTACTGGTCTTATAACCTCAACTGGTATAACTTCTACTTCTAGCTTCAGTGGTAATGGAACAGACAGTACGGCGCCAGCTCTAACAGCAGCGGCAACAATTAGCCCGGCAGTTAAGGGAAGAGTTGCATCTGTTGATGGTATTTCATCACTAGAGCCTGTTTACCTTGTTCCGTTCAATGCACCATTTGCGGGTGGAACAATTAAGATCTCAGCTACTGGTGGAGATTTACTACCATTAGCAGGTCAGGTAGCAGTAACAGCTACTGCAACAGTTACTGATTCAGGAGCTGCAGCACTTGCTGCAGTAACTGCATTAGCAACAACCGTTGCTTCACTAAAGACCTTGATTACTACATTAACAAATCTAGTACTCAAGATACAGAAGAAGGTTAAGGCTTAATAAACTAACCTGAATCAACCACTAGCCCAGTGCCAGTTTTGGCACTGGGCTAGTCTTATTAGATAGACTAAATCTATGAGGAAAATAAAGTCGAACCAAAATGATTTACAAACTTCAAAAATAGGTAAGATTTTACTTCTAACTGCAACAGCAATATCGCTTTATTTTAATACCGCAAATTCAGATCCGTTTAACTCACCGAAAATGTATCTGCTGATGCTAAGTTCGGTCTGGCTCCTAAGTTATTTGCTTTTCCCAATGAAATCTCAGATACAAGATAGTCGCGTGTACAAAACTTTTTTTGTTTTAGTGATTAGCTTCTTGTCAATTATGTTTATCATGGCACTAAACACCGATATAAAATTAATAGCATTCCTAGGCAATTTTCAAAGAAACTTGGGATTCCTGACTTATGCCAGTTTTGTTGTTTATTCACTTATAGCTCTAAGATATTTTAGTTTTAAACTTAAGAATAAGTTTTATTTATCAATATTAGTTATAAGTTTTATATATATTATTTATGGTTTAATGCAATTTACAAAAAATGATTTTATAAAATGGATCAATCAATATAATCCAATAATTATAACTCTGGGAAATCCAAATTTTACTTCAGCATTTATGTCTATGCTTGCGATTCTTACAGTTAGCTACGTTTTTTATAAAAATGCTAATATACTAATCAGAATAATATATTTATTTATTACATTTGGACTAATAGGCCTAATTTATTTAACAAACTCAAAACAAGGACTTTTATCATTGGTATTTGGGACAAGCATTTTTTTAGGCATACAAATATTTGATAAAAATCGGAAGTTTGGTTGGGCATTTTTCGGGGTATTGGCAGCAACTTTAATTTTAGCTATTGCAGGTATGCTACAAAAGGGACCTCTTGTAGACATTCTTTACAAACCTAGCATCACACTTCGTGGGTATTACTGGCGTGCTGGAATAAACATGCTTATTAACAACCCACTAACTGGAGTAGGTATTGACAGGTATGGTGTGAATTTTAAGCTCTATAAGGATGTCTCCACAATTCCAATTACTGGTAGCGGCTTAAATAGTACGAACGCCCATAATGTTTTTATACAAATGTTTGCAACTGGCGGATTTTTATTAGGAATATCTTATGTCTTTGTAATTTCATACATTTTTAAAAGAGGAGTTATAGGGATTAAAAATTTAAATGGTGAAGATAAGATTTTCTTTACAGCGATTTTTTCTTCATGGCTCGCTTATGTATCACAATCAATTATATCGATTGATAATATTGGTTTAACTATTTGGGGTTGGATATTAGGTGGTGGCATCGTTGGGCTTTCTGGCTTGACAAATAAAGAAAATACTTTGGTAAATAGTAATTCTGGCAAAAATAATAATGAATTGTTAAGGCCATTTTTTACAATTGTATCTACCATGTTAACCCTAATATTTGTAGTATTAATCAGTAAGGGCGAGTTCTTGGTCCTAAAAATTATTAATGAATCTCAGAGTCAAAATTCGCAGTATCTAACACAATTATCAAGTAAAGTTTTCCTAGATAAATACACTCGAGATGAGAACAAGTTACAAATTGTTGACTTATTTTATCGAAAAAATGAAACAGTTATTGCGATCTCTGAATTAGAGAAACTGGCCACACATGACCCAAAAAATCAAGAGATATTATCGTATTTTGCGGCGGCACAAGAAAATCTAGGGAATTACAAGAATTCAATAAATATAAGAACTAATTTAATATCTAGAGACCCTTTCAATTTAAGTAATTACTTACAATTATTAAGGCTTTATAAAGATACTGGTGACTTAAATATGGCTAACAAAATGAAAGAAAAAATAATTTCACTTGCGCCAACTTCAGTAGAAGCAGATATGGCCAAAAAAGAAATAGTTTCATAATCCATATTGCTATGAATAACACAGTTATTGTAATCGGTCAAGGATATGTTGGCTTACCCCTATCATTGGCTGCTGCAGAATCTGGATTCAAAATAATTGGTGTAGATGTAAATCAGAATATTGTTAAGCAGCTTAATTCTGGCTTAACTAAACTAGAAGATGTAAACCTACTTAGGTTAAAGGAATTCCTTAAAAATGGTAGTTACACTGCAACTACTGAATTTTCCGTAGTAAGTGAATCATCAATAGTACTTATCTGCGTACCAACGCCACTTCAAGATAACCATAAGCCTGATTTAAGCCATCTAATCTCTGCAGTTAAAAGTGTAGGTAAATATCTAGATAAAGGTTCGCTGGTCATAATTGAATCTACAGTTGCTCCAGGAACGACAAGGGATTTGCTTGTACCACTTCTAGAAAAAGAATCTAATTTAAATGTAAATGATTTTTTAGTCGCCTTTTCGCCAGAGCGAATTGATCCCCAGAATAAAACTTGGAATGTTAAAAACACACCAAAGTTGGTATCGGGGTTAACAAAAGAAGCGAGCGTTAAAGCAATAGAGTTTTATTCTAAATTTATAGATAAAATAATGGAATGTGACTCAATTGAAGTGGCTGAAATGGCTAAATTGCTTGAGAATAGTTTTCGGTTAGTAAATATCTCATTTATTAATGAAATATTTATTATCTGTCAGAAACTAGGAGTTGACGCAACTGATGTAATTAATGCCGCCGCTACTAAGCCATATGGGTTTATGCCGTTTTACCCAAGCATTGGTGTGGGCGGGCATTGCATCCCAGTAGACCCTATTTATTTATCGGATAAAGCCCGTGAAATTGGTGCACCTACTAGATTTATTGATTTAGCAGATCAAATTAATAAAGAGATGCCAGGATATTTTGTCACTCGAGCAGAAGAAAAATTTGGTGCATTAACTGGTAAGAAAGTATTAGTAATAGGTGTTTCTTATAAACCAAACGTGGCAGATGTTAGAGAGACCCCGGTTGAAGCACTGATTTTGGGCCTTAAGGATAAAGGAGCCAAAGTTACTTGGCATGATGATTTAGTGAAAGAGTGGAATGGAGATAAGTCAGTTGCTTTGAGTAGTGATTTTGATTTGGCAATTCTTGCAACCCCACATGATTACCTAGATTTAAGTATTCTGGGAGATGTCCCAATACTTAACACAAGAAGCTCAATTTAATGAAGTACTTAATCACAGGCGGTGCGGGATTTATTGGCTCATATTTGTCGGAGTCTTTAACTGCGCGTGGCGATTCGGTAACAGTTGTAGATAATCTTTCCACTGGAAAGAATATTCTAAATAATTCAGTTGAATTTATAGAAGGATCGATATTTGATAGAAATTTAATGGAAGCCTTAATCTCAAAAAATGATCAGGTATTGCATTTGGCTGCAGCAGTCGGAGTACTCAATATTGTTAATAAGCCTCTAGAAAGTTTAATGACTAACATCAAAGGAACTGAAATTATTTTAGAATTATGCAGTAAATACAATAAACCAGTATTAATAACATCTACAAGTGAGGTTTATGGCAAAAATAATAATGTTCCTTTAAATGAAGAATCAGATCGCGTACTTGGTTCTCCGCTTTTGAGTAGATGGAGCTATAGCGAAGCAAAAGCTATCGATGAAAGTATGGCTTATTTTTACTTTCAAGAAAAGGGATTACCGATACGGTTAGTTAGGTTGTTCAATACAGTAGGTCCTCGTCAGGTTGGAAACTATGGAATGGTCTTGCCAAGATTTGTAGGTGCTGCGCTAAAAAATGAGCCGCTATCTGTTTATGGATCTGGTGATCAAATTAGATGCTTTTGCCATGTGTTAGATGCAGTTAGAGGATTACTTTTAGTAATTGATTCAGATAAAGCTGTAGGGCAGGTTTTTAATGTGGGAAACAATCAACAGATATCGATTATGGAGTTAGCTAAAAAGGTTATTGAGATTACTGGATCAAAATCTAGTATTGAAAAGATTGCCTATGAGAAGGCATACCCAGAAGGGTTTGAAGATATGCAACGGCGGGTTCCTGATATCTCAAAGATTAGGCTGGTTTTAGGGTGGTCTCCTGAGATAAATCTTGATCAGATTATTAAAGATATAGCTGCCTTTAATACCAAGTAAAAACTCTAATAGGCTTACCCGCATGACCACTGGTGGCTTTAGCAGTAAGGGATTACTTGAAGAGGAAGCTATTTTAAAACTTGCATCCCTTACAAATACCGATGCCCTTGAGATTGGTGAGATTGCAGCAACGTTAGGTAAGCAAAGAAAACTACCAATTGCTATTGAGGTGAGAATTGGTGAGTGGATTGTCTTTCATGCATCATTAGAAGGATCAAAGCCAGAAAATGATTGGTGGATTGCTAGAAAATCACGGGTTGTAATGTTAAAACACCACTCAACTATTTATGAAAGAGTGTTATCAGAAGAGCTTGGTATTGATTGGCATAAGGAAAATAATGTGGTCGATGAAACCTATGCAATCCATGGCGGGGCCATACCATTAATCACACCAACAGGTTTTGCCGGGATCTTAATTATTAGCGGTCTACCTCAAGTTGATGATCACCTTTTTGCAGTGGAGGTCTTAACTGAGTTTCTAGCGCGCCAAGGCGAACTACTTTGAGTAATCAGGTTTGGGTAGTTGGTGAGGTTTTAATTGATTTAATTCCAGATGGCACTGAACGCAAAGCTGTTGTTGGTGGCGGACCTGCAAACACAGCTAAGGCTTTAGCAAAGCTTGGAATTACTACCCAATTTATTGATGGAATTTCTTCTGATCAGTATGGCCAAATGGCACTGAAAGAGTTACACAAAGACAACGTGCGGTTAGATTTTGCTCACTTTTCGGATAAACCAACCTGCCTTGCAATTGTTTCATTATCAAATACAGGATCAGCCACTTATGAGTTTGTAATTGAAGGAACGGCCACATTTGATTACTCGCTCACTTGGCTGCCTGATCCAGTAGTAAATAAACCCTCATTACTTCACATCGGCACATTAGTTACTGCAATAGAGCCTGCTGCCTCAATCTTGCATAAGTGGGCGAGTAATTTGGCAAAGGTTGCCCCAATTGTTTTTGATCCAAATATCAGGCCAGCAGTTATGGATAATAGAGATGAGTATGTGAAGCAGGTAGAGCGATGGATTGATATTGCAACTGCGGTAAAGGTAAGTGATGATGATATTTACTGGTTATACCCAGGTAAAAGTATTGATGATGTGGCTAAAGATTGGCTGGCAAAAGGGGCTAAGTTAGTTGTTGTTACTTTTGGTGATAAAGGATTAGCTGCATTTAGTAAAAATGAAAAGATATCTGTGCCAGCACAGAAAGTGATTGTGGCAGATACGGTAGGAGCTGGTGACACAGTTGGTGCCATATTGGTAGAGGCAATAATTGAAAGTGGATTAGATAACTTGCATGGTGAGGTTTTAAGGAAGATGTTAGAGCGGGCGGCAAAGGCTGCAGCAATAACGGTATCTCGGACTGGTGCTGTGCCACCAACTTTAGAGGAGATTAAGTAAGTGTTAAATATTGATGGAGATCAGATCTCAATTTCGATTGATTTAGATCAAGGAGCACGTTTAGCCTCTGTGCAGTGGCGGGATATGCAGTTTGCAGTTCCCTTTCGAGGACAAGATTTAACTTGGGGTTGGTTTTCTATGTCTCCATTTGCCGGAAGAATTAGAGATGGAATTATTAAAGATACAAAAGGAAAAAAGTATCAACTACCAAATAACTTTGATCCACCACATGCCTTAATTGGATATGGCGCATTATCTTCTTGGGAGGATATTGGTGGGGGCCGGCAACACCTTGAACTTCCTTCACCATTTAATGGTGCAACAGTTACTCAAAGGTATGAGATTTTAGATAACGCTTTACGTTGGTCGGTTGAGTATGAAGCAAATGGTTGTGATCTGCCGGTGACATTAGGTTTTCATCCTTGGTTTGCCCGTGAGATTGGTAAAGGAGATTCTGCCGAGCTTATATTTAGTGCTAATAAGATGTTTAAAAGAGGAGATGATTACCTACCAACGGGTGAAATTATTACTCCAACCTCACCACCATGGGATGACACATTTATGGAAGTTTTGGGAATTCCTGAAATTGTTTGGCCAGGAGCTGCCAGGTTAACTATGGAGTGCGATACCCCTTACTGGATGGTTTATAGCCAAGATGAGGATGGTATTTGTATTGAACCAGTAACCGCACCCCCTGATGCCCAAAACCTTGGCATACAAGGTGATACATATATTGAATGTTTGATTACATTTAGTGAAGATTTTTAAATTAACATTATTGGTATTATTTGGTGTTCTTAGTAAGAGAATGCTCATTAATAAGGAACCCTCACGGGTTCCTTATTTTTATTCTACATGTAAATAATTGAGATTTTAATTTATACAGTACATCTTTACCTGACTCAACAAAGCCAAGTGATTTGTATAGATTAAATGCTGCTTGATTATCTTCATCAACATATAACATCGCGCTGTTTAACCATTGATACTTTAGGTAGTTAAGACCGGTAATTGTTAATGCTTTTCCAATACCTTTTCCAGCATAGTTTTTGCTAACTGCAGTCACATATATCTCACCAATTGGTGCATGATCATGATGATTCTCCCCTGCCAGGTGAGAGTGTGAATGGCCGCCATGGATCTTGGTCCAACAAAAACCAATTAATTGATCTTTATCTTGGGCAACAAAAAAGCCCTTCTCATCAAACCAATCCTCATTTAATCTGATTGATAAATCAGCCTCACTCCAATTGCCCTGCTCTGGGTGATTAGAAAATGCCAGGTTGTTAAGAGTGAGCCAAGCTTTGTTATCTAGATCAGGCAAGAAGCTTCTTATTTGATAGTCACAATTTATTGGTGAAACTTTAGTTAAATTCTTACTCATCTGAATCACAGTTCGTACCTTTATAAAGTTATTTGCTTCCGCTAACGCCCGTGCCTGTGGCAGATCACCATGTGACCAAAGCCGAATCTTATTTCCACAAACCTCTATTGCACTTTTTAAAAGCTCTGACCCAATGCCACTACCGCGATGATCTGGATCTA
>Ga0214919_10011681_pt1 | contig 10930 bp, 11 predicted proteins | sample LL1503_MetaG_FD_177994 | JGI IMG/M metagenome (GOLD analysis project Ga0214919, IMG submission 177994) | Freshwater microbial communities from Lake Lanier, Atlanta, Georgia, United States - LL-1503 | ecosystem: Environmental > Aquatic > Freshwater > Lake | place: USA: Georgia | collected...
ACGCATGGATGCAACAAAAGCAGAGATCGTAGAGGCCGCAAAACAAGCTAAGATTCATGATTTTATCGAATCCTTACCCGAAGGATATGATACAACAGTTGGGGAAAGAGGACTAAAATTATCAGGTGGTGAAAAACAACGTGTTGCCATTGCCAGAACACTTTTAAAGCGCCCAAAAATCTTTTTGTTTGATGAAGCAACTTCTGCCCTGGACACCAGAACTGAAAAAGAAATTCAGGAAAATTTACGCGAAATATCCAAAAACAAAACGACTTTAATTATAGCACATCGTTTATCAACAATTATTGATGCTGATGAAATTATTGTCCTTGAAAAAGGAAAAATTGTGGAAAAAGGCAACCATCAAACTCTTCTCAAAGAAAACGGAATCTATGCAGCCATGTGGAAACGTCAACAAGATAAAAAATAAATAGCTTGAAAATATTTGTATATTTTTTATAAGATTATTTAAATAGCGGCTTTAACTTTCTAACCACAACCTCCTGCGTTCGTTTTAACTCATCAAGAGGTTTAAAACCTTCAACAGCAAGAACCTGATAAAAAGACTGAGCGTGCTTGTTATCGTATAAGCTTTGTCTGAACTTTTTAAAACGTTCATTTTTAATCGGAACCTCAGCAATGTAAACAGGTTTTCCCATCAAACATGCCTCTGACATCATGCTAATTGAATCGCCTGTCACAACCAACGCGTCGGCAAGGGCAAGATAACTAAGATAAGGATTGTCAGTCATCCCATCCCAAATCTGACAGGGAAGATCTTTTAATCCTTCTTGCAATATTGAAATCAATTCAGGTCTTGTGCGTCTTGAGGGGGTGATGAGTAAACTGCCTCCTTTATAGGTAGGATGCTCTATCATTATATACCGTAAACGTCTAATCATAGATTCGATAAATTCTGCTGTGTACCGATAATATTTAGTATCTCCACCAACCAAAACTGTAATGCGTTTTTCGGGATAGGACTGATATTTTGTTAAAGTTTCTGTATCCTGACGGATCATCAAAAGAGTTTCTGGCCTTATTGGGTGAAGAGCACCCAAGGTCGAGAAAACATTTTCCCCGTTTACTTCGTCATGAAACGGCGGAATAACAAGATCAAAATATGTGGACTTAATATGTGGATTTTGCAGCATAATGATAAAAGAATGGCCTCTAAAAGTCATAGCCGCCGTTACCGCCTGACGACCGCCTGCAATAATGACAGAAGGGTAAGGCGGTTTCAAAGAAGATGCGTCTTTTTGCAAAAATTCAGGTTTTGTTTGAAAATCAGCAAAATGTGGAGGTAGATAACGCCATAGTCCTTTTAATGAAATTTCTTTATGAATAAACGGAATCGAAAACGCAGATTCAATAACATTAGCCAAAGCAAGGCATTGACGATAAGTCCCTGTTTTGCCTTGGTCACATAAAATCCACCCTTCGCGCTTCATAATCTATTCAGATCCCTCTAAAATTAGGTCCAAACAGTCTAAAGCATACTCTTCAACGTTATCCACATAATCTTCAGGAACAATCATGCCTTTTTTAGAAATGCCAGCATTATGGACAGCTTGTTTATCTTTTGAAATAAGATAATGCCAGTTATATAAATCTTTGCCCTCATCAACAAGTCGATAAGCGCATGTTTCAGGCAACCAATCTAATGTCTCGACTTTCTCAGGAGTTAATGCGATACAATCCTTAACGTTTTTTTGTCGGTTTTTGTAATCCTTGCACCGACATGTTTTTACATCTAGATAACGACATCCCACGTTGGTTATAAAAACCTCGTCGGTATCTTCGTCTTGGAGTTTAACCATACAGCAAAGACCGCAGCCATCGCACAAAGATTCCCATTCGTCTTTGGTCATTTGACTGAGGGTTTTTTGTTTCCAGAAGGGTGTATCTTTCATCATGCTCAATACGTCAAATTTCTTAACGTCTCACAATATACCCTCTTTTAATAATTTTTCGAGATTTTTTAAAGAAAGATGCAATCAAAGCCAAATATGATTAGAAAAAGTAAGAGACAGGTCAACATGAAATCCAACAGGTTCAATCCTTGTTGGATTTCAGTATCTGCATAGTATTCATTCTGAAATCTATTTTTCGTTTTGGGTCAGAGCTTTAGCTTTCTCTGTAAGATTACTATTGCTATTCTTTGGATAATAATACAATTTCCTTTTGGGATCATATAACAAGCTTCTCGCTTCTTCTTCGACAACTAGAGAACTTTTATCTGGCTCTTGAGGAGGCACATATCCCGGCGTATGTAGCCATCCTTTCAATCGTCCTTCTTCTCTTTCCGATATAACGTCTGCTGCAATAACCGTGCCAGCCGTCAAGAGGCCAAGCATGCTTACTTTGATTATTTTTTTGAAATGTTGTTTTTTCATTTTTTTCTCCAATCAAGTTTTTAGAGTTCCAAAAAACTTTCCTTGTATTCTACTTTACGTGTATATTTTTTTAAACAATTATCTCTGATTTCAACTTGTCCATGCTTTAATCAGGTCATATTTCTCTTTGGTTATTAAAGTTGCACTATTATATCTTCTTCCCGCCTCTTCAGTATCTGTAGAGTCTATACCGTAGGCATGAACCGCAAAGCAATAATCCCCCACACCATCAACATGCTTCCAAACACCACCACCACTGTTTCCAGGACTTGTATCAATGTCATAGAAAGCCCTTTCCGAGGTTACTTTTGTTAACGGTCCATCCATTGTATACATGAACCTACCACTTCCAGGAGATCCAGGATATCCTGTAACAGTAACATTACCATCTACTGAATCAAGCTCGCTGTATCCAATATACCCCGTTCGAAGACCTAAATCATCGACAATTTTTACGACAGCCATATCATAAAGCTTTTGCTCAAAAGGCATTCTTGGGGCTTTATATCTTGGATGGATTACCCACGACTCGCCTTCAGCTGCCCATGGTATATTAGTGCCATGACTACCAGGATAAAATGACACCGCCCCAACTTCTTCTTTTTTGTCAGAATCATACAAATTATGAGCAGCAGTTAAAACATGATTAGGACCTATTAGAGTACCACTACCTATATAATCTCCAACAGAAAAACCCATTTGCATTCGCCCATGAACACGCCACGGCAAGTTATTAACATCTGATTCAGCAACTTGCGCTCTTCTATCTCTAATTCCTAAAATACTTTCGGCATTTGTTGAAGATAGCGCGTATTTCCTTTTAAGAAATTCTCCGAAAATCCCTCCTCCAAAGGCTCCGAAAGCCAATGCACCAAACATTTCTTTTCCCTCAAGTTTTAGCCTACTACCAACAATACCTCCTCCTAATAACCCGGCTATTCCCCATGGCGCTAAATAAAACAAAGAGGAAGTTACAATAGTATCCTCGCTAACAAATACAGTTCTCAAATACCCACCATCACTCAAAGAATAAATAAGAGATTCACCAGACTCCTCTATAACTCTTGGTTCAGAAAATTTTTGAGCGGATGAAGGATCTTTAGGAAAATAATAAAGCCTTCTTTTTGAATCATAGGCCTCATCTTTTACTTGTATTGTAATTTCTGGTGAACGCTGCGCTTTATCAACCGAAGTTGGACTGAATCCTTTCATTACTCGAACACCATTCACCAAAATCTCTTCTCTAGTGTGATCGGAAGACGCTAACGCTATACTGCAGCAATAACAAACAGCTATGATGAAACCAGCAGTCAACATCAGTAAGTTCTTTTTCATTTTACGGTTTTTCTCTTAATGTTTACACCCAATTTGGATTGGTAAACCTAAAAACTCTCTGCGCATAGAAGAAAGAAACCTTTTTTTTCAATTATTTAATTATATTCTAATTAATTTGCATTTTAGATTATGTTCAAATATTGACTTAAAACTAGAATTTTTCAGAAAAAAGAATAGTTTAGACCATTATCTAAACTTCTTTGTAATTTAAGTATTGTCTATCATCAAGCAGATATGCCATTTTTAGAACATACAATGCCACAGTGAACCCAACATGATTTCAAAACTTTCCGGAACCTTAGACTCAATCCTATCGGATGGCGCAATTATTGACGTTAATGGTGTTGGCTATTTTATTCATGCTTCGGCCAAAACACTGGCACAACTACCAAAAGTTGGTGAAAAAATCTCCTTGATGATTGAGCATATCATCCGTCAAGATCATCAGCAACTTTGTGGATTTTATGATGAAAATGAGCGGATGTGTTTTCGTTTGCTTTTGGGCGTACAGGGCGTCGGTATAAAAGTTGCCCTTGCTATTTTATCTGTTTTTACCCCAGATGAGCTCTTAAGCGCTATTGTCCATCAAGACAAAACCGCCCTTATACGCGCCGAAGGCGTAGGGCCTAAGGTTGCAGGTCGTATTGTTCTAGAGCTCAAAGATAAAAAATTAGATTTTATTCAAAATGCACCCCTGTCTCTTCCTGAAAAATCGTCCCCAATCCAAGATGCGCTGGCAGGGTTAATGGGATTAGGCTATTCTAAAACTGAGGCAGCTGGAGCCCTTTCCGCAGTCATTCAAGATGCTGGATCCGAGCCTCCTGTTGCCACCTTAATTAAATTAGCTTTGCAAAAATTAGCATCAAGAGGGTAAAAGATGTCTGAACGACTTTTAGACATGAACGAGCATAATCACGAGAAAGACATACTAGAGCCAGCACTTAGACCAAAAACTATCAAAGAATTTACCGGTCAAACTCAAGTTCGAGCCAACCTTGAAGTGTTCATTCAAGCTGCTAAAAATAGAAAAGAGGCTTTGGACCACGTCTTGCTCTTTGGCCCTCCCGGTCTTGGCAAAACAACCTTAGCACAAATTATTGCGGCAGAAATGGGCGTTGGTTTTAGATCAACATCAGGTCCAGTTATTGCCAAAGCTGGTGATTTGGCCGCTGTTCTGACTAACCTACAACCTCATGATGTCCTATTTATTGATGAAATCCATCGCCTAAACCCGGCGGTCGAAGAAGTCCTTTACCCGGCTATGGAAGATTACAAATTGGATATTATGATTGGCGAGGGTCCAGCTGCTCGTTCTATTCGCCTTGATCTACCCCCCTTCACTCTCGTGGGAGCTACAACAAGAGCGGGACTTTTGACTCAGCCCCTTAGAGAGCGCTTTGGCATCCCGCTGCGCCTTCAGTTTTATGAATTAAAAGATCTGACATTAATTGTCGAACGCGCTGCAAAGATTCTCAATTTCTCACTTGATAAAGATGGGTCCAATGAAATCGCTCGTCGTTCAAGAGGGACCCCTCGTATTGCTGGTCGTCTGCTTAGACGTGTTCGCGACTTTGCAAGCGTGATGAAGGAAGCGGTTGTCACAGAAACCTTAGCTGCTAACGCCCTTAATAGGCTCGATGTTGATCCATTAGGCCTTGATGCTCAGGATATTCGCTATTTAAAAATCATCGCTGATTATTACAAAGGTGGCCCTGTTGGAATTGAAACTTTAGCTGCAGCTTTATCTGAACAACGCGACACTCTTGAAGAAGTCGTCGAGCCTTATCTGCTTCAACAGGGTTTTATTCAGCGAACACCAAGGGGGCGAACCTTAACTGATTACGCCTATAATCATTTAGGTATTTCTGTTTTCACGGAACCTTCTGAGCAAATTATTTCTTTTGATAAAAAATCTTCATGAACGCATTTAATACGTATTCCGTTCTTAATATTGATCTTGATGCAATTGCATCAAATTATAGATATTTGCGCAGTCTTGTGAATTCATCCATCTGTGCTGGCGTTCTAAAAGCTGATTCTTACGGCCTTGGAATTGAAGGCATAGCCCCTATTCTTTATAATGAAGGATGCCGACATTTTTTTGTAGCCTACACCAATGAGGCTGTTGCATTGAAAAATGTATTATCAACATTTCAGCAAAAAATACACATTTATGTTCTCAATGGTCCATATTTAAAAGGCTGGGAGGATTATTATCATCATCACCAATTTATCCCCGTTCTTAATGACCTGGAAGCGGTCCATGAATGGCAAAGCTATGGTAAAGAAATAAGTCAGAAAATGCCGGCTGTTTTGCATTTTGACACTGGCATGAGAAGGCTAGCAATACCCTTTGAAGATTTTACCAAGCTTCTTCAAAGTAAACTTGACTATCTTGATATCCGTTTGATAATGAGTCATCTTTCTTCTGCGGATGAAAAAGATAATCCTGCTAATCTTGAACAGCTTCTTTGGGTAAATTCCATCAAAAAAAATTATCCTAATTTTTCTATAAGCCTTGTAAGTTCAAGTGGTATTTTTTTAGATCCCTCCTATCATTTTGACTTAGTCCGCCCAGGGATTGCCTTATATGGCTATAACTCTTGCTTTGAAAACGCAGAAAAATTAACGCCGTGCGTTGAATTACAAGCCATGATCCTTCAAATTCAGGATGTAAAAGCCAATGAATATGTTGGGTATAATAGAACATATCAAACAAAATGCCCTTCTAAACTAGCAACGCTTGCCATCGGATATGCAGATGGCGTACCATGTGCGATACATAATCAGGGGGGCTATGTTCTTATAAAGGGTTTAAAAGCCCCCATAGTGGGAAAGGTATCCATGGATCTTATCAATGTTGATGTAACCGATATTCCAGATGTTTCGGTTGGAGATTGGGCGACCTTGCTTGGAGATAAAATAACGTTAGATAATTGGGCAATCGCCACGAAATATTCGAATTATGAGCTTCTTTTGAAACTTGGAAAACGGTTGCGCAAAGTTTATACAACACAAAAACAACATCAGGGATTAGAGTCGGTATCGTGTTAAACATATTAGAAAATATTGGACATGTAGTTCTGCTATTTTTTGGCAACTGTGGTCGAATTTCTTTATTCTTTTTAAATAGCATTCGTCATGGTTTACAGCCGCCATGGTATGGACGGCAATTTTTAACCCAGCTTATGCAAATTGGCTATTTCTCGCTTCCTGTTGTGGGTTTAACCGCAATTTTCACCGGTATGGTTTTAGCCCTTCAAAGCTACACTGGCTTTTCACGTTTTTCAGCCGAAAGTGCTGTTGCAACTGTTGTTGTCTTGTCTATGACCCGTGAACTTGGTCCTGTACTTGCGGGCCTTATGGTTGCGGGACGCGTTGGCGCAGCTATGGCAGCTGAAATCGCTACTATGCGCGTTACAGAACAAATTGATGCCCTTACGACGCTTTCGACCAATCCTTTTAAATATTTAGTTGCTCCTCGCATCCTTGCCGGCTTTACTATGCTGCCGGCGTTGGTGATTGTGGCTGACATTATTGGTGTTTTTGGTGGATATATTGTTGGTGTCTATAAACTGGGATTCAACCAAGCTAATTACATTCAGCAAACTTGGAAATACCTAGTCGCAGATGACGTTATTTCGGGCCTTATTAAAGCTTCGGTTTTTGGTATTATTATAACCTTGATGGGATGTTATCATGGCTATAATTCAACTCGAGGAGCTGAAGGAGTTGGGCGCGCTACAACCAATGCCGTTGTTTCTGCTTCTATTTTAATTTTAATTATGAACTATGCCTTAACAGCCCTCTTATTTGAGAAATAGACTTTATGAGCAATACTCCCCTTATTAGCGTTCAGAACTTAACCAAATCTTTTGGTTCTAATAAAGTTTTAGACGGCCTTAGCTTTGAGCTTTGTGAAAAAGAATCTTTTGTTATCATCGGAGGATCTGGAACAGGTAAATCTGTTCTCATTAAATGTATTTTAGGCCTTTTGCGTGCTGACAGCGGAAAGATTTTGATCAAAGGTCAAGACATAACAACATTGTCTTCCTCGCAGCGCCAAGAGGTATTAACGCATTTTGGTATGCTATTTCAAGGTGGCGCACTTTTTGATAGTATGACCGTTGCAGAAAATGTTGCTTTTGGCCTTGTACAAGGAATGGGAATGGATAAAGTAAAGGCTAGAAAAATTGCTATTGAAAAACTAAAAGCCGTTAATTTAGATCCTTCTGTTGCGGATATTTTCCCGGCAGAACTTTCAGGCGGTATGCAAAAACGAGCGGCACTTGCCAGAGCGATTGCAACGAACCCAGAAGTCATCTTTTTTGATGAACCGACAACGGGCCTTGATCCTATTGTTAGCGGGACAATTAATGATTTAATCATCCGCTGCGTTCGTGATCTTGGCGCTAGCGCTGTTTCCATCACACATGACATTAACAGCTTACGCAAAATTGCTGACCGAGTTGGTCTTCTTTTCAAAGGGAAACTAATTTGGACAGGTACCGTCGAAGAAATGGATAAAACCGATAACCAGTACGTCCATCAGTTCATCAATGGATTACCTGATGGACCTTTTACTCACAGTTAAAATTAAGAGTTAATATGATTTCCTTTCAATTTATGGATGCACTGCACATGACCAATTTGACAAGCGACAAACTCTCACCTATCAGAGAAACAGCTGAAAAAACTTTGGTTTATTTAAAGAATTTGCCAAATACATTGCCCTTAATAAAGCGATTAAACGACGATTTGACTGAAATTGAAGAAAAAGCTAAAGCTTTTAAAAAATTTGATGATGTTGTTATCTTAGGAACCGGCGGATCAAGCCTTGCAGGTCAAGCCATTACTGCCCTTCGCACAACCATTGCGCCAAGGCTTCATTTTTTAGATAATATTGATTCTTATACATTTTCAAAAACCTTAGAAAAGCTTGATAAATCAAAAACAGGTGTTATTGCCATTTCAAAGTCAGGCAATACGGCTGAAACCTTAATGCAGCTACTTACCTGTATTCAGTTGTGGGATCAAACCAAAGTCAAAGAACAGTTTCTGATCGTCAGCGAAAATTCAAATAACGCTATCAGAGAAGTTGCAAAAAAATACGAGATTCCCTGTCTTGATCATCCGAATGATGTGGGGGGACGTTATTCAGCCTTTACCGTTGTTGGTATGCTGCCCGCTTTTATTGCAGGTATGGATGGCAGAGCTTTTAGGCAAGGCGCACTTGAAACTGTCGAGATGTTAAAAGCCTCAACACTTGAGAATTGCGCACCCTTAATTGGTGCATCGATTCAGACAGTCTTTGCTAAACAAAATATGAATCAAAGCATTATGTTTGTTTATTGCGATCGCCTTCAGCTTTTTGCCAGCTGGTATTGCCAGCTTTGGGCTGAGAGTTTGGGGAAGAAGAATAAACAAGGCAACGCCTCTGGAACAACCCCTGTGCGTGCGCTTGGAACAGTTGATCAGCATTCACAACTTCAACTGTATCTAGGCGGACCTAAGGATAAATTTTTTACTTTTATCACGCTTGAGGACCAGATTCCGCTCCCTGCCCTCGCGCTTTCTGGTTTTGAGCATTCGGCAATTATGACGTTGAATGGTAAGAAAATGGGTGATCTAATGGTCGCAGAGCAACGCGCAACCATTGACACCATGCGAAGTCAAAGCTGCCCATTGAGACAACTTCAAATCAAACAATTGGATGTGACAAACCTGGGTGCCTTGATGATGCATTTCATTTTAGAAACCATTGCAGCCTCACAGCTTCAAGAAGTTGACCCATTCGATCAGCCCGCCGTTGAAGATGGTAAAAAGCTAGCTTTGGAATATCTGAAAGCAGCATAAAAATTGTTTTTCAAAGACGGGTTACAACTTCGACTTTGCTTACTTGCAAGAGCAATAAATAATGCGTCATCGAGGTGAGGTAAATTTTAATCATTTTTTGATGTTTTATAAAAAATATCACTAATGTTAACTATTCTTTAATTCGTTTTCCCTATCTTTATATATGTAAAGTATAGGTAAATTTTTATGAATTAAGGAGATTACGATGAAAAAATTAATTTGCACAATTCTTTTGGGAACAGCATTGGTTGGAAGTGGTGCTTGGGCTGCGACAGATGTGGCTGTAGCGCCAAGTGGTAGAATGGGAGAAATAAAAGCATCAAGTAAAATTCAAATCCCCAGCATGCCTGCAGCATCTTCTCCAATAGAAAACTCGCACGATGAAGTAGAATTACCCGCAATTGAATTAAAATACTTACAACTTAACAGACTTTTAAAGCAATACCCAAAACCGAATTATCTCGACATGGTACGCCCTTTTGACCCCTATCTACTCATACCAGAAATAGAGTATTTGCAAGGAGTTTACGATAAGGTCATTGAGGAAAATAGAAATGATTTTACCCCTAAAGAATTAGAAACCGTCCATAGTATACAGCAAAGAGTTACTGAAAAGGTACATGAGTGGTTCCTCGATCATTATAAACCAGCATACGAGCGCCAAGAAGTAGCTATGAAAAAATGGAGTACAGAACATCCAGATATTACTGCCTTAGAGCGTGAGTTAGGTAAGTTGAGTAGATCTGATGGGAAGTGGTTTGAATAGCGAATTAAATCTGGTTATTTGCTCTCGCCCCCCCTTCAAACAATCGAAAGCAATTTTGGTTGTTTGAGGGACAACTTTATCCCCCAAAAAACGTCCTTTTCGTCTCAGCAATTTCAGAGTCGTAAGATATGCTTAATCTATTATAAAATGATAACGGTTATCGTCATCGCGAACGAAGTACGGCAATCCAGAAAAATATTAAAACCTCAGAATTTTATTGGATCACTGCAGCTCCTGCGGAGCGTCGTTATGACAAAGATTTATACTAAATTTTATCAGGTTAGCGACTAGCCAATCTCCTAAGGAATCGCAACTTCTTTACAGTCCTCAATCAAAATGGCGTAATTGGGATGGAAAAAGCCTGGAAGAGCGCTATTTAGCCATGATGAGAAAATAAGATGGACAGGAATGGTTTCCGGTTTATTTTGGGCCTCACTAGCCGTTAAATTGTTTAACGGAGGCTGAATCCAGGCTTCGATAAAAGACCAGTTAACCTCATACGCCATACCTGCCTTTTTTTTAACGCAATTTCGGGGACGCACAATAAGCGATTTATAACGAATAGGCTTTGAAAGAG
>Ga0214919_10011682_pt1 | contig 10930 bp, 11 predicted proteins | sample LL1503_MetaG_FD_177994 | JGI IMG/M metagenome (GOLD analysis project Ga0214919, IMG submission 177994) | Freshwater microbial communities from Lake Lanier, Atlanta, Georgia, United States - LL-1503 | ecosystem: Environmental > Aquatic > Freshwater > Lake | place: USA: Georgia | collected...
TTAAGTTTAAATAATTATAAAATAGCAACTTCTTTAGTATTAAATAATATTATAAATGATGAGTGTATATGTATATCATATCAAGTAAACAATATTAATTTATCTAATACTTATTATATAGATACAACCAATTATTATAAATTAAAATATAATAATGCTATAGTATCTGATGGTTTATATAATTTTACATCAATGAATAATTATTATTCAGCAGGCAATACTGGATGGTTAAATAATAGTCGTTTATATTATGTAAGTAATGGATCACCGTCTCAATTTGGAGAAGATGGATGTTATTTAGATTTGATTAATAGTATTATTATTAGTGTTAATAATAATGGTATTTCCACAGTAGTAACATCAGGAAATTTTTATTATAATTATAGTTATTTAAATAATGTTAGTATGGGTAATTTTATATCTATTGATTATCCAACAGATACTTTAGTAAATTCATTAAGAACTAAAGAAATTTATTTTATTGATAGTATTAATAATAAGTTAAATTATAATAACGTTGTTGTAGATAATGGATTTTATTATTTAAAAGTTAAAAATAATCACTCATTCTCATCAGGTCCAGGATGGAAAAATGATAATTATTATTTATATTATGTTACAAATGGTGAACCTCTTAGTTTAGCTTCAGGAACATATCATAACATAATTAAAAATACTAATGAATATTTTGTAAGTGGTTTAATATCTGATCCTAACTTATATTATTTATATTATATAGATATTAATTATAGTCCTTATTTAGTTAAGATTATAAGTGATGGTATTTATGTTTTATCTTTTACTAATCCAGCAATTACATTACCATATGATATATATGAAATTACTAGAGGAATAGTAAATATATATAGTGATTTTATTATTGATATTAATACTAGTTCTTATTATTATAATCAAAAATCATTAGGTACTTGTAGTGTAGGATCAATAGTTTTAAATGATGATTTTTTATATATTAAATGTTCTAGTGGTTGGAAAAAAACTCAATTTTTATAAAATTATTATTAAAAAAATTGAATATTTATTATTTTTAATTTATTTAGTATTATAATCTTATTAAAAAATGAAAAAAAAAAAAAAGTTTATAAAAATTTTTAGAAATAATAATAATTTTATTTTTAATAATGATAAATTTAATTGTATTAATGATATGAATGATTTAAATAATGAATATATAGATAAAAATTTTATATTAAATAATCAATGTATCAATTGTTTATGCGAATTTTCTATATTTTTTAAATTTATGTCAAACATAAATAAATCTAAATATAGTAATGATTTATTTGTTTATTATAGATGTATAAAAATATTATATGATAATTATTATACTAATAACTTTATGTATCTTCCTATAGTAATTTTTAAATATTTAATAAATACATTTGAAATTGTTAATATATTAAAACTTCCATTTTCATTATTAAAAGATATACTATCTTATATTCCTTTTTATTTTTATGTAGATATGTATGAAATGGAGTCATATATAATTGAAACTTCTTTATTAAAATTAAATATAAAAATTATTAATGAATATGAAAAAAGTAATGTTGATACAAATATATATATTAAAAAAATATTAGATTTACCTACAGATACTTTTAATTTAAGAAAAAAAAAATTTAATTTAAAATTATATTCATTAATTTATCAATAATTAAGATAATTTTTATAACCAATATATACATTTTTTATTAATTATAATTTTTATAAGCAAATATGTAAATATTTAAAATAATATAAAAAAATTAAATTTATATTATTTTAAAGATTAAAGATGATATATATATATATATATATATGTTTTTTTTTAAATTATTTAAAAATAATAATAATAATAATATTTTAAATAAACCAGAACAAAATCAAATGCATGAAGAAAATGAAAGCATTTTAAACTTACACTTATCTAATAATGATTTATGTAGTGAACAACCTATTAATGTAGATAATAATCAAGATTGTTTAAATAATATTAATTGTAATCATGATTGTTTAAATAATTGTAACTGTAATCATGATTGTTTAAATAATTGCCATTGTAATAATTGTTGTTGTCTAGATAATTGTAACTGCTCAGATTGTTGTTGTTGTCCAGATAATTGTCATTTTCATTTTTAATTAAAAACTATTTATAAATTTATAATTATTTTTAATATTAGTATTCAAAAAATAATATTAATTATAATTAATAATAAAACATATTTAATTATAAAAAATTGAAAATATAATTTATAACCTATTTATAATAAAAATAAGTAATTAGAAGTAAATAATTAGTTATTGTATAATGGATAATATAGAATTACCAAAGTTTTTAACTATACATCAAGAATATTGTACTATATTACTACCACAAAATATTAAATTTATTATAGATGCATTAATGAATTATCAAAATAATTTAGTAAAACATTATAATAAATTTTCAAATCAAATTATTCATAATTATATTAATTTATATGATAAACTTGAATTAACAGATTTATATACATCAACCTTATTATCATTATTAAATGATATATATGAATTATTAATATTTAATCCATTTGATAAAAATAATAATTTAGATATATCTTTTAGTAAATATTTTATAATAAAAAAATATTGGAACATTTTAACAAAAGATATAAATTATATAAATAATTTTAAATTAAAGTTGAGAATATTAATAAATTTCTTCTATGCTTTAGCAGATTATAAAAGATTATTAAATAATTTAATAAAAGCAGATTATAAAAGATTATTAAAAATTCAACATAATAATAATCCATCTACTATAAAATTATCAAAATTAATTGCTATATGTAATTATTATATTTGTAAATTAAATCAAGAATTATTTTTTTCTAATTGTAATCACTTTATATATCCTTTAACTATAAATCATTGTTCATTATATTATACATCAAATATAATAAAAATTATTAGATTATTTTCATTAACTAGTAATAAATATAGAAAATATATTTATACAATTAATAAAGATATTTTAGAATTACCTATCAGTGACTGTATAATTAAATTTTCAAATGAAGCATGTAAATCTCCTCTATTAACTCAACTAAATATTTTAGATACTTATAAAGAACTTTTTAAATTTTTATCTAAAGATTTTTTAAAATTTTCTTTAGATAAATTAGATTAATTTATAATATTATTATATAATAAATAAAAATCTTCAAAAATATAATAATAATATAATAAAATTATAAGATACATTTATTATAAAATAATAAAATATCTTTATCTTTTTTCATATTATTAGATGCAAAAATATATGATTTATATTCTTGTTGAATAGCTGCTAATACAACATCTTTATCATTTTTCATATCATCAGATACATGTCTCAATGCAAAACCATTTAATTTAACTATAGCTAAAACGAATTCTTTATCATTTTTTCTATTAAATGATGTATATTCAAATGAATTATAATTTTTTTTTACAGCTGCTAATAATATATCTTTATCATCTTTTAAATCATCACATGTATAGCATATTACTTCTCTATCAGAATTTTGTATTGCAGTCAATAATACATCTTTATCATTTCTTAATCTTTGTGATCCATAGTATAAAGAATCGCCATTTTCAGTAACTGCAATTAATACAATTTCTTTATCATCTCTTAATCTTTTAGATACATGATGTAATATATCACCACATTTTTTTACTGCTATTAATATAACTTCTTTATCATCTCTTAATTCTACCGATGCATGTTTTATTGAATTACATTCATTTGAAATAGCTGCTAATACAACATCTTTATCATTATTAAATTCATAACCATATTGTAATGCAAATCCATTTTGTTTTACTGCGGCTAATACTATATCCTTATCTATTTTTAATTCTTCCGATGCATATTGTAATGCAAGTCCATTTTGTTTAACTGCTTCTAATACTATATCTTTATCTTTTATAAAATCACATGATAAATATTGTAATATAATGCCTATTGTTTTAATACTATCTAATATAAATTTTTTATCATTTTGCATTTCTTCAGGTATAAATTGAAAACATTCAAAATATTCAGGATGATTCTCTATAATTGAAACTATTAGTTGTTTTTTAAATTCAATATCTAAAATACTTTTCATAATTTGTTCTACTTGGTTTATACTAAAAACCATAATATTAGTTTCATCTAATTTATTAAAATAAATAATTTGTATATTATTAAAAGCTTCTAATTCTTTTTCACTCATAAGAGTATTAATTTCTTCTAAATCATTTATAAAGACTATACTTAATTCTATTGATAATTCATTATATAATCTAATTAATTCATATAAATTCTCAAAATCAAATTTATATTTATGTATATTAAATTTATTATCAAAAATAGTAGTAGTTTTATGTATAATTCTAAAATGTTTTGCAGTATAAATTATTATTTTTTTTAAAATTAATTTTTCAAAACTTTTAAAATTTTCTAAAGTATCTATATCTATTTGAAATGAAATAGTAGTTCCTTCTACTAATATAATAGTAATAGGTAATATATTCATTTCATATATTTATAAAATAACAGCTAAAAAATCATTGAAATAAAAATTTATATTAATATTTTATTTCAATTTTTTATATAATAATAATAATTAATAATAAACAATTCTATATTTATTTATTTGTTGAACCAAATCCACTTGTATTTCTTGTAGTATTACTTAATTCATCAACTATTTTTACTTTAATAGGTTTTAATGTAGGTGATAATATTTGAAAAAAACATGTATTTTTTTTTAAATCATAATTATCTTCATTCATATTTCTAAATTTTGCAATTATATTTCCTCTATAACCAGCATCTATAATTCCTCTAGAATTTGCCATCATTAAATTTTCATTAGTTATTGATGATCTAGGTTCTAATGTATAACTAGTATAAGTATTATCTTCTAAATCTATCATTTCGCATTGTATTTTAAAATCTATTTTTCCTACTTTAAAAGGTTCTATATCTAGAATATCATCAGGATTTAGTAAATCAATACCTGAATCTCCATCATGATGATTTTCAAAAGAATTATAATAATCTAATAAATCTTCATTTAAAACTTTAATATTTAATTGATATTTAGTATCATAAAATTTAGTCATTAAACTATATAAAATCTTTGTTTTAAATAAATTAATTTTCATTTTTTTTTATAAATTAATTATATTTAATGTTCAGTAATTGAATTACTATAAGATTTAGATATATAATTAATATTTGTTAATGGAACAATACTATTATCTTTATTTATATAAATTATATTTTCCATTAATTTTTTATATTCTTTAGCTAATATTTTTTTGTCTAAATTAGTTATATTTGAATTTTCTATATCTATTAATTTTTGTTGATAAAGTTTATAAATTTTATTCTTTTGTTGTAACATATATATATATATATTATAAAAAAAAATAATTTAATTTTATTTATTATTAAATTATTTTTTAGTTTAATTAAATTATTATTTAATATAATATAATATTAACACTAAATAATAAAGAATTTATATATAATAAATAATATAAAATTAATAAAAAAATTAACAAAATTTATATCATTATGGCTGAAAATATAATAATTTAAAATTAATAAATTATATTTTTCAAATATTAAAAATGAAATATTATATAGAAGTTATCTAATATCCAAAAGATATTAGCAATATATAAATTCTATCAAAAAATAATTAACTTTGACATTATTAAATATATAAATTCTAATATTAGATTAAAATTATTTATATAAAATTTAAATAAAATAAAATTTAAAGAATTATATTATAATATAAAATCTTTATTGATCATTTAATATATATATTAAGGAAGTAATATATTTACTATTTTCTAATATATAATCAAATGCAACTTCTAAAATATAATCTTTATAATAATGATACCATAAAGATTTATTATCTTTCTTAATTATAATAGAAAATTTATTATCAATATAACATATAATAAATTTTAAATTATAAATAGTTTGTTTATTATTTTCACAAACAAAAAATGGTAATTTTAATATTTTTGGAAAATCAAATGAATATGTTAATATACCACATTGCCATTTTTCATTAAAAGATAATCTTCTTATTTCAAAATGAATAATTTTATTACACTTAATAACTTGTTTATAATAAATATCATTAGATCTACATTCACCACATTTACGATTATTATATTCAAAAAAATTTGATTCTTTTTTTATTTGATCTAATAAAGATCCACATAATGGATAAATATCATTTGTAGGTATACCATGTATAAATATTATTGAATTACAATTATTACATACTATTTTTTTTTTATAGGTTGATGTTAATTTTTTTATTTTATAATTATAAATTTTTTTATCAATTACATTTAATAATTCTGTAAAACTAGTAGGTTGATCTAGATAATTTTCTATAATTTTAGGATATTTATCATTTATATATAATAAACATTCATTGATATTAATTTTATTATAATTAGGTATATTACTAATATATTTTATAAACTTATTAAATAAATTAGTATCACATTTTAGAATATTTATTACATCTTTTAATTCACAAAAAATTCTTAATATTAATTCAAAAGGATGACCACCATTATTATAATGTAATTTTTTATTTGATAATGTTTTATAAAAAATATCATCAAATAAAGCAAATCCTGTATCATATTTATTTACATATATTAGTATATTATTTAATATATTATTATCATATATTTTTTTATTTAAACATAATTTTATAATATTTTTTAAATTAATATACTCTTCAGTAAATTTAGATGGTCTATAATAATTATTCATTATATAATTTTTATTATTCATATTTATAAAAAAATATAATATCAATTTTTTTAATTAAAAGTAATAATATTATAATAAAAAAAATATAAATAATATTATCTAATTAACTATTTTTTAATAAGAATCTTTAAATGTGCCTTTTGGACTAATTCATTTAAATTTTGTATCATCTAAAAATAATATTAATTTATGTATTAATAGTTAGTTTTAATTATAAGTTATTTATAATTATTATTAGTTATTTATAGCTAATAATTAGAATGATAATAATAAATATTCTATCTATTTCTTTATAGATTATAAAGAAACATAAAGTTTTAAATAATGGTTACTTGTATGCAGCATGTTATTTAAATAGAATAATACCAATAGCAGTTTCTGTAATCTAAAAACGAGGATTCTTACAACTCTTTTAATTAATGAATTCTAATTAAAATAAAAATATTTTTTTAATCTACTAATAATTAATTAAATGAATAATATAAATTTAGCTTTTAATATAAAAAAAATAATTTATAAAAATTCACAATTATTAAGAGATAATAAAACACAAATTAAAAAATTTTTTAATAAAGAAATAATTCAAAAAGGAGGTGGTGAAGATTTAATTATAAATTATAAAAAAAATGAATATATTTATACTCAAATAATGGATGAAGATTATTATATATTATATTCTAAAGATGATATTGATTGTGTATCAGTTGTAATTGATAAAGAAAAAAAAGTTGGTGAAATCCATGGTATTGGAAATTATAAATCATGTTTAATTGATTCTAATACTAAAGTAGGATCAACTTTATTAAAAATAACTATAAAAATGTTAAAAAAATATAAAGATACATTTTGTATAAATAAAATTATTTTAACTGACAATAGTTTAAAAAAATGTGAATCTAATAGAAAAGATATTATATTATCACATATGTTAATTTTATTAAATGGTGATACTTGGTATGGTAAATATGGATTTAGACCGATTGATATAAATACTTATGAATATAATGAGATATTAAATGAAAAATATAATAATAATAAATTAATTATAAATAATATTACTATTAAAGAAGCAAATATTATAAAATATATTAAAATGACAAAAAATAATGATATTATTAAAGCTGTTGAAAAAATATTAGAAAATGATGAAAATATGTTACTAAAAGATTTTTTACAAAGATTTCTTAATGAATATCAATCAACATGTGAATATTTTTCTATATTTTATGAAAAATTATATTATGATATAAAATTAGAAAATTTTCATAGATTATTTTTTGGATTAACTATTTAATTAAAATATACTATTATTTTTATTATTAAGTAAATTATAATAATAAAAATGAATATTCAAGATTATTTTATAATTAAAAAAAAATGAAAAATATTAATTTAATATAATAATAATATATTATGTCTCATTTAACTTTATTATATTCAGATATTAAAATAAATAATATAATTAATGAATATTTAAATATTCATTGTATACCTTCAAAAACAAAATTTGGAAAATTTAATTATATTAATTATAATTATTACTTACAATATTATAGAATTTTATGTATATATAAATATATAAATAGTATTAATAGTCATATTATTCAATATATTTTAAGCTTTCTTGAATTTCCAATATGTGAAAATATTAATAAAAATTATTTTTATAATGAATTACCTTTAATAGAATTACCATTAATTGAACTAAATAATTGTGAATTTATATTTAATGAATCTAAAATTAAGTTATGTTTAATAAATTCATTAAGTCTATTTGGTGAATTTATTAAACAAATTGATAGTAAATTTAGTTCAGAAAAATTTAAATGTAAATATTTTAATAAAGAAAATAAAATACCACTATATTATAAATCTATACAAAATAATATATATCCATATTTAATTCTAAAATATAAATTAAATCAAATTATTTATTATAATGAAGAAATAAATAGTATTATAAATTTAGAAAAATATTTTTTATTATCATCTAAAATAAAAATAATTATTAAATTATCTGAATTATGGCATGATTATGATAAAAATTATTATGGAATGAATTTTAATATAAATAAAATTATACTATATCAAATTTAAAAAAATTCATACTATAATTTAGATTATACTATCATCTTTTGTAATATAAATAATATTATTATCTATATTATAATTATAAAGGTGTATGGTCTTGGTTTTAGTATTACCTATTAATAATTATAATAATATATATTCATTTATAAATTATGGTAAAGATAATCTGTAATTATAATATAGATAATAATATTATTTATATTACAAAAGATGATAGTATTATTATTAAATAGTATAATACTTAAGTAAATAAAAAATAAAACATATTTTTATTTTTTATTATTATAAATATTAGAAATAAATATTAGAAATAAAATTATTAAAAATATTATTAGTGAATATGAAAAAAAAAATAAATATCAAGAATTAAAAGAAGATTTATTAAATCATAAATTTCAAAAATTAAGAAATAATAAAGAATTACAAAATGATAAATTAATTATGTTATATGCATGTAAACAAAATATAAATTCATTCAAATATACATCTAATATTCTACAAAATGATAAAGAATTTATATTAAATATTATTAATGAATGTAATAATGCATATAAATTAATATCATTTAATTTTAAATTAGATAAAGATATTATATTTAGTGCAGTAAAAAGAGATACTTGTATATTTGAATATATTATGAATATTATTAAAAATAATGAAGAACTTTATTCAAATAATGATTTTTGTAAAATTATAACAACAATAGCAGTTAGTAAAAATCCTATGGCTTTAGAATATGCATATGATATCTTTAAAAATGATAAAAATATTGTGTTAAAAGCTATTAAGAAAGATTCATATGTATTAAAATTTGCATATGAAACACTTAAAAATGATAAAGAAGTTGTATTAAGTGCAGTTTATAAACATGGTAATACATTAGAATTTGCATCTGAAATACTTAAAAATGATAAAGAAGTTGTATTATGTGCTGTTAAACATAATAGATATGCATATAATTTTGCATCTGATGTTCTTAAAAATGATAAAGATATAATATATGCTAAATTAAGTCCATTTGAAAAAGAAATAATAATTAAAAATATTAAAAATACTAATAAATATCAAACAATAATATGTCAATTATTACAATGGACTCCTGTAATATTATTAATTATTATTTCTTTTGTTAGTGCAATAATATTTTCCATTTAGAGCGATGTGTATTTTAATGCATGAATATTAGGAATATTTTTTAATTTTACATTAGTAATATTTTTATTATTATTTAAATTTAATGTATAAATATTTAGAATATATTTAGAATATATTTTTATTATTACTTAAATTTAATGTATGAATAATTGGAATATTTTTTTATTATAATATAAATTTAATGTATGAATATTAGAAATATATTTTAATTCAGTATTAGCAATATTTTTAAATATTTATCTTGTATTTTAGTATTATTTAATACATAAAAAAATATATAATAATATTAAATCATTATCTATATTTTTTGTAATTAGATATATATTATTCATTAGATATTATTATATTTATATATATTTTTTGTATAAAAAAATTGAAAAATAAAATATTTTTTGTAATTAGATAAATATAATAATATCTAATGAATATAATGAATATATTAAAACTATTTTTATATTTATTAATTATGTGTTATGTGATTTATAATATATTACTAAAAATTAATAGAATAGATATTATAATACATATTTGTACTGTACTAACAATTATTATTATTATATTTATTTTATTAATATATGAATTAAAATATTATACTAATAAAATAATTTATATTGTTGATGAAAATGGAATAATTAGAGAAATTAAAAATATTTCTAAAAAAAAAATAAAATAGATAATAATAAATATATTTATATAGCTATATAATTAAAGTTTATTTATCGTAGAAATTTATAAATTATAAGTATGTTATAGCGTCAACTATTATTGATTAATTTTTAATCATTAGTATTATATAAACATAAATATTTTTAAGTTGTAATTTAATTAAAGTATCTTCTAATATCATTTTTTTTG
>Ga0214919_10011684_pt1 | contig 10929 bp, 8 predicted proteins | sample LL1503_MetaG_FD_177994 | JGI IMG/M metagenome (GOLD analysis project Ga0214919, IMG submission 177994) | Freshwater microbial communities from Lake Lanier, Atlanta, Georgia, United States - LL-1503 | ecosystem: Environmental > Aquatic > Freshwater > Lake | place: USA: Georgia | collected 2015-03-15
CTGGGCGCGGTGCGGGCCAAGCCCGAGGCCGGCAAGATCATCGCGACCACGCTGGACTACCCGATGATCATGGACACTTTCGGTTGCACGCCGAAGTTCCTGGCCGACAATCCCAAGGCCGCCAAGGCACTGGCCGACGGCTATTTCGATGCGGTCGCGATGACCCGGGCCGAGCCTAAGAAGAGCTTCGAGATCATGGGTGCTGACGTCAAGCAAAGCGGCGAGGCCTTCGAGAAGAGCCAGGCTTACCTGCGCTGGCAAGACCGCGAGGCGAACCTGAAGTTCTTCGCCGGCGAGCATGCCCAGTTCAGCAAGGAAGCCGCCGACCTGCTGCTCGAGGTGGGCATCATCAAGGCGATCCCGGACCTGAGCAAGCTGGCCGACACGCGCTTCTTGAAATGACCCACCCCCGTAGCGTCTGCGGCGCTCCCCCTCAAGAGGGCACCGCCTGCGGCCCGGCGAAGCCGGATCCGCGGCGCTTGCTTGCTTGGGTCCGGTGCTTTTATGAGGACGGTGAGCTGCGGCCGGTCTCGACATGAAACCCCTGGTGGCCGTGGCTCCGGGCGCGAAGATCGCGCTGGGCGTGGGCTTCTTCGTGCTGTTCGTGGCACTCTGGGCGCTGGCCACTTTCGGCGGTTTCGTGCAGAAGACCTTCCTGGCCGACCCGCTGCAGATGCTGCGCAGCGGCTGGGTGCTGCTGACCGAGATGGGGTTTGGCTGGGACATCGGCATGACGGTGTGGCGGGTGCTGGGCGGCTTCGTGCTGGCCGCGCTGCTGGCGGTGCCGCTGGGCGTGGCCATGGGTGCGTACAAGCCGGTCGAGGCGTTCTTCGAGCCCTTCGTCTCGTTCGCGCGCTACCTGCCGGCCTCGGCCTTCATTCCGCTGCTGATCCTGTGGGCCGGCATCGGCGAGGCACAGAAGCTGGCGGTGATCTTCATCGGCAGCTTCTTCCAACTGGTGTTGATGATCGCGGTGGTGGTGGGCAACACCCGGCGCGACCTGGTCGAGGCCGCCTACACCCTGGGCAGCAGCGATGCCAGCTTGGTACGGCGGGTGCTGATCCCGGGTGCGGCGCCCGAGATCGCCGAAATCCTGCGCATGGTGCTGGGCTGGGCCTGGACTTACGTGATCGTCGCCGAGCTGATCGGGGCCTCGAGCGGCATCGGCCACATGATCACCGACAGCCAGGCGCTGCTGGCCACCGACCAGATCATCTTCGGCATCATCGTGATCGGCCTGATCGGGCTGGTCAGCGACTTCGCCTTCAAGTGGGCCAACCGGCGGCTGTTCCCCTGGGCCCAACTCGGGCGATAAACGGCGCGAGCCACACCATGACTGAAGCCTTCTTGTCGATTCGCGGCGTCTCGCGCAGCTTTGCCGCCAGCGGCGGCGGCGTGCCCACGCTGGCGCTGCAGGCCACCGATCTGGAGGTTGCCGAGAACGATTTCGTCACCATCCTCGGGCCTTCGGGCTGCGGCAAGAGCACGCTGCTGCGCATCGTCGCCGGCCTCGACCGCCAGACGTCCGGCGAGGTCTTGCTGGCGGGCCAGCGCATCAGTGGCCCGGGCGCCGACCGAGGCATGGTGTTCCAGAGCTACACGCTGTTTCCCTGGCTGACGGTGCGCGACAACGTCTGCTTCGGCCTGCGCGAGCGCGGCCTGGCGCGGGCTGAGCAACTGGAGATCGCCGGCGCTTTTCTCGACAAGGTCGGCCTGCGCGGCTTCGAGCACCACTTTCCTAAGCAGCTCTCGGGCGGCATGCAGCAGCGCGTGGCAATCGCCCGCGCATTGGCCAACAGCCCGCGCATGCTGCTGATGGACGAACCCTTCGGCGCGCTGGACCACCAGACCCGCGAGCTGATGCAGGAGCTGCTGCTGGGTATCTGGGAGGGTGATTCGGTCAGCCAGCGCAAGACTGTGCTGTTCGTCACCCATGACATCGACGAAGCGGTGTTCATGGGCAGCCGGGTGGTGGTGATGAGCGCCAGGCCTGGCCGCATCAAGCTCGACCGGGTGGTGCCGCTGGCCCACCCGCGCCACTACCGGGTCAAGACCAGCCCAGAGTTCAGTGCGCTCAAGGCCGAACTGACCGAGCAGGTGAGGGTGGAGGTACGGGCAGCGCAAGCGGCTTTGGCTTGAGCGCTGCAGCAGCCGCTCGTCGAGCGGCGGCTGGCTACATCACCGCGCCGACCTGCCAGGGCACAAACTCGCTCTGGCCATAGCCGTGCAACTCGCTCTTGCTGTGCGTTCCCGACGCGGTGGCGAGCACCAGGTCGAAGATGCGCTGGCCCATCTGCGCGATCGAACTGGTGCCGTCGATGATCTCGCCGCAGTTGATGTCCATATCGTCTTCCTGGCGCTGCCACAGCGCGGTGTTGGTCGACAGTTTGAGCGAAGGCGAGGGCGCGCAGCCATAGGCCGATCCGCGTCCGGTGGTGAAGCAGATCAGGTTGGCCCCGCCTGCCACCTGCCCGGTGGCGCTGACCGGGTCGTAGCCGGGGGTGTCCATGTACACAAAGCCGGCCTGACGCACAGGCTCGGCGTACTCGTAGACCGCTTGCAGGTTGGTCGTGCCGCCCTTGGCGACGGCGCCAAGAGACTTCTCGAGAATCGTCGTCAGGCCACCGGCTTTGTTGCCCGGCGACGGGTTGTTGTTCATCTCGCCGTCGTTGTTGCGGGTGTATTGCTCCCACCACTTGATGCGCGCGATCAGTTTGTCGGCGATCTCGGGCCTGACCGCGCGGCGCGTCAGCAAGTGCTCTGCGCCGTAGATCTCAGGGGTCTCCGACAGGATCGCCGTGCCGCCGTGTGCGACCAGCAGGTCGACCGCAGCGCCCAGTGCCGGATTCGCGCTGATGCCCGAATAGCCGTCCGATCCGCCGCACTGCAGGCCGATCGTGATGTGCGACGCGCTGCAAGGCACGCGCTGGGCCAGGTTGGCCTTGGGCAGCATGGCTTGCACCAGTGCGATGCCTTTGTTCACCGTCTTGGTGGTGCCGCCCGAGTCCTGGATGTTGAAGACCTGTAACTCTTCGCCTTCGCGCAGGCTGCTGTGCGCCAGCCAGGCGTTGATCTGGTTGGCCTCGCAGCCCAGACCGACGACCAGCACACCGGCGAAGTTGGCGTGGGTCGCATAGCCGGCCAGCGTGCGCTCCAGGATGCTCATGCCCAGGCCTTCCGAGGCCATGCCACAGCCAGTGCCGTGCGTCAGCGCGACAACGCCGTCGACGTTCGGGAATGCAGCCAGCGCCTGCGGGTTGGTGCGGCGCGAGAAGTGGTCAGCAATCGCTCTGGCGGCCGTCGCCGAGCAGTTCACGCTCGACAGGATGCCGATGTAGTTACGCGTCGCGACGCGGCCGTCGAGCCGCCGGATCCCCATGAAACTGGCCTCGCGCCGCGCTGGCTCGGGTTTGAGGTCGGCACCGACGGCGTAGTCGCGTGCGAAGTCGCCGCCGTTGTCGCCCACGCCCAGGTTGTGCGTGTGCACATGCTCGCCGGCGGCGATGGGCTTGCTGGCAAAACCGATGATCTGGTTGTAGCGGCGCACTGCTTCACCCGCCGCGATGGCGCGCGCCGCGACCTTGTGGCCGGGCGGTATCAACCCTCTGACGGTGATGCCTTCCAGTCCGGTGCCGCCCAGCAACTGGCTGCGGGCAATCAAGACATCGTCAGCGGGGTGCAGGCGGATGAAGGGAGTCATGGAGGGCTTTCAGCGATCGGGCAAAGACAAGGGCGAGGTGCTTCAGTAGACCATCTTGGGCAACCACAGCACCAGCTTGGGGCAATAGGTGATGACGACCAAGCTGCCCAGCAGCGGCACCAACCAGGGCAGGATGGCCATGGTCGTGCGCTCGACGCTGAGTTTGGCCACCCGTGCAAGCACGAACAACACCATGCCCATCGGCGGGTGCAGCAGACCGATCATCAGGTTGAGCACCATCACCAGACCGAAGTGGATCAGGTCGATGCCCAGCTTCTGGCAGATCGGCACCAGGATCGGCACCAGGATGGTGATCGCGGCGGTGGGTTCGAGAAAGCAGCCGACGAACAGCATCAACAGGTTGGCTAGCAGCAGGAAGATCCAGGGCTCCTTGGTGAAGCCCAGCACCCACTCGCCGATCGCTGCGGTCACACCAGTGGCCGTGAGCATCCAGCCGAAGATGCTTGCCGCGGCGACGATGAACAGCACGGTGGCGGTGGTCTCGACGGTGTCTAGGCAGACCTTGACGAAGGTTTTGAAGTTCAGCGTGCGGTACCAGGCAAATCCCAGCAACATCGCCCACATGCAGGCGGCGATCGCGCCTTCGGTCGGCGTGAAGATGCCGGTAGTCATGCCGCCGATCAGCAGCACTGGCGTCATGATCGGCAGCACGGCCTGGAACTGGCAGGCCCGGTCCAGCGCGAACAGCGCGATCAACCCGACGAACACCGTGAGCTGCGCCGGCATGCCCGCCCGGGTCACCAGCAGCCACAGTATCAGCGGCCAGGCGATCACCACCGCGGTCTCGAGCAAGGCCTTGAGCACGCGCGGCCACTGGAACTTGACGTCGGCGCCCCAGCCGTTCTTGTGCGCGAAGTAAGCCACCGTCAGCATCATCAGCGCGGCCATCAGCAGACCCGGCAAGATGCCGGCCAGGAACAGCGCGCCGACGCTGACATTGGCCATCATGCCGTAGATCACAAACGGCAGGCTGGGGGGGATGATCGGGCCCAGTGTGGCCGACGCAGCGGTCACGCCGACCGCGAATTCGAGGTCGTAACCGTGGTCCTTCATGGCCTTGATCTCTATCGTTCCCAGGCCCGCGGCATCGGCGATCGCGGTGCCGCTCATGCCGGCGAAGATCACCGACCCCAGCACGTTGACATGGCCCAGGCCGCCCTTGAGCCAGCCCACCAGCGCCAGCGCGAAGTTGTAGATGCGGTTGGTGATGCCGGCGTTGTTCATCAGGTTGCCGGCCAGGATGAAGAAGGGCACGGCCAGCAGCGGGAAGCTGTCGATGCCGCTGATCATGCGGTGTATCACGACAAACGGCGGCGAGCTCTGCGTCAGCGCGATGTAGAGCAGCGATGCACCGGCCATCGCAATGGCCACTGGCAGGCCGCCGGCCATCAGCACCAGGAAGATGATCTTGAGCATTCAGCGCTCCTCCATCGTCGATTCGGGACGCTCGAGCACCGTGTAGCCGCGCCGCCAATGCACCCGCGTGACCCAGGCCGCGCGCAGCGTCATCGCGGCAAAACCGAGCAAACACACGCCGTAGACGATGTTCATCGGCAGGTCCACGACCGTCATGCGTGAGTTGCCCAGGCGGATCATCATCTGCGCGGTCAGCACCACGGCCACGCCGAAGAACAGCACGCGCAGCAGGTCTACGCCCTGCGCCATCCAGCGGCAAAATGCCGGCGGCAGGTGGCGGTAGAAGAAGTCGACCTGGATGTGGTTGTTCTTGGCCACGCCAATCGCTGCACCGACGAACACCGTGCCCACCAGCAAGTAGCGCGCGATCTCCTCGGTCCAGGCGGCCGAATCGTTGAAGACATAGCGGGTGATGAATTGGTAGAGCACGGTCGCCCCCAGCGCCCAGAACAGCGCCAGCGCGGCCCAGGCCTCGGGCGTTGTGCCGGACAGGTCCACCGCTTCGTCCTGGGCGTGGAACTCGCCGTCATCGCCCATCACCTTGGGCCCATCGAAGATGTCGGTCACCGTGGCCTTACTTGAGTGCGATCACGCGGTCCCAGTCCTTCTTGTCCAGGCCCATCGATGCGAAGTCGATCGCCTTGAGCACGCGCTGCTGGAATTCGTTGCGGTCGACCGTGACCACGTTGATGCCCTTCTTCTTGAATTCCTCGACCAATTCGCCCTCGCGCTTGCGGATCTCGGTGCCGGCTTGCGCGGCGCCCTCCTGGGTCACTTCAACCAGCGTTTTTTGCTCGGCCGGCGTGAGCTTGGCGATCACGTGCGGGGCGATGATGGTCAGCAGCGAGTCGGCGATGTGGCCGGTCAGGATGATGTTTTTCTGCACCTCGTAGAACTTCTTGGCCTCGATCGTCGGCAAGGGGTTCTCCTGCGCATCGACGGTGCCGTTTTGCAGCGCCAGATAGACCTCGGCAAAGGCGATCGGCGTGGCGTTGGCGCCGCAGGCGCGCGGCAGCGCGGTGTAGGCCGGTGCATCGGGCACGCGGATCTTCAAGCCTTTCATCTCGTCGCAGGTCTTGAACAGCTTGTTCGAGGTGGCGTGGCGAACGCCGTAATAGGTCAGCGCGGTCACGGTGTTGCCGTTGGTGGCTTTCTTGTAACCCTCGGCCAGCTCTTTGAAGACATCGCTCTTGGCATAGGCCAGCACATGGTCGGCGTCGCGGAAGGTGAAAGGGTAGTAGCTCACGGCCAGGCGCGGAAAAGCGCGCGCGGCAAATGACGCGCCGGTCAGGATGATGTCGACCGTGCCGAGCTGCAGGCCCTGGTTGATGTCGCTCTCCTTGCCCAAGCTGGAGGCTGGAAAGACCTTGATCTCGTACTTGCCGTTGGTGCGCTTCTTGAATTCCTCGGCCGACCACAGCGCCCACTTGTGATAGGGCTCGGAGGTCTCGTACACATGAGCCCACTTCAGCTGGGTCTGGGCCTGGGCCAGCCCAGTGGCGCCTATGCCGCTGAGCAGCACGGCGATGGTGGCAAGTGTTGCTGAACGTCGGTTCATGGTTTTCTCCGGTGGGTGGTCATGAGGGTGAAATGGCAGCATGCACTTCAGGGCGTCTTGCGGCGAACCTGTTGCGTTTGTTGACGTGTTGCTGTCGTAGGCCAGGCCGCAGGATGGCTTGATGCGCGACGATGGCTGCTCGCCATGTGCGGGTGGTCTCAAGCTGGTCGTCCAGCCGTTCAATTCAGGATGCCTGATCCGGCACATTCAAACATAGGGCAAAACCCTCAATGCCCTGCGGTGACTGTTCAGCGGCCCAAAAAGCATCAAGCCGGCAGGTGCCGGCTTGATGGCTTGTTGCGCGTCAGCTTAGCCGACGCTGGGCATCACTTGGAGGCGGGCGCCTCGGCTTTGGCCGCTGCATCGCTGGCGACGCTGGCGGGAGCCGCGGCCGGTGCGGCGACGGTGGCCACTGCGGCCACGGGTGCCTTGGCGCTGTGGGCCGCGCCGCTCGTGGCGGGTCCGACCGGCAGCAAGGGCACGATCAGCAGCGCCACGATGTTGATGATCTTGATCAGCGGGTTGACGGCCGGGCCGGCGGTGTCCTTGTAAGGATCGCCCACGGTGTCGCCGGTCACAGCCGCCTTGTGGGTGTCGCTGCCCTTGCCGCCGAAATGGCCGTCTTCGATGTATTTCTTGGCGTTGTCCCAGGCGCCGCCGCCGGTGCACATCGAGATCGCCACGAACAGGCCGGTCACGATCGTGCCCATCAGCAGGCCGCCCAGTGCCGCAGCACCCAATGTCAGGCCGACGACGATTGGCACCACCACTGGCAGCAACGATGGCACGATCATTTCCTTGATCGCTGCGGTGGTCAGCATGTCGACCGCAGCGCTGTAGTCTGGCTTGCGCTTGCCGGCCATGATCTGACCGTCAGCGAACTGGCGACGCACCTCGACCACCACCGACCCGGCAGCACGGCCAACAGCCTCCATCGCCATCGCGCCGAACAGGTAGGGGATCAGCCCGCCGATGAACAGGCCGACGATCACCTTCGGGTCGCTGAGGTCGAAGCTCACATTCATGCCTCGGCCTGCGAGCGAATGGGTGTAGTCAGCGAACAACACCAATGCGGCCAGACCGGCAGAACCGATGGCGTAGCCCTTGGTCACAGCCTTGGTCGTGTTGCCCACGGCGTCCAGCGGGTCGGTCACATCGCGCACGCTCTTGGGCAACTCGGCCATCTCGGCGATGCCACCGGCGTTGTCGGTGATCGGGCCGTAGGCGTCCAACGCGACCACGATGCCGGCCATGCTGAGCATGGCGGTGGCAGCGATCGCGATGCCGTACAGGCCTGCCAGCGAGTAGGCCGCCAGAATGGCCAGGCAGACCATCAGCACAGGCCAGGCTGTCGAGCGCATCGAAACACCGAGTCCAGCGATGATGTTGGTGCCGTGACCGGTGGTCGAGGCTTGCGCGATGTGTTTGACCGGCGGGTACTGGGTGCCGGTGTAGTACTCGGTGATCCAGACCAGCGCGGCGGTCAGCACCAAGCCGACGGCGCAAGCGCCCCACAGCCGTATCTGTGTGCCGGCGCCGAATGTGTCGTCGGGCATCATCTTCGTGGTGACGAAGTAGAAGGCGATCAGCGACAGGCCGCCTGCCACTGCCAAGCCCTTGTAGAGCGCCGGCATCACGTTCTTCATGCCAGGCGAGGCCTTGACGAAGCCGCAGCCGATGATCGACGCGATGATAGACACCCCACCCAGCAGCAGCGGATAGATCACCGCGGCCATCTGCGAAGGACCGACGACTGTCAGTGCACCCAGTGCCATCGTGGCAATCAGTGTGACGGCATAGGTCTCGAACAGGTCGGCGGCCATGCCGGCGCAGTCACCGACGTTGTCACCGACGTTGTCAGCGATCACCGCCGGGTTGCGCGGATCATCCTCGGGGATGCCGGCTTCGACCTTGCCCACCAAATCGGCACCGACGTCGGCGCCCTTGGTGAAGATGCCACCGCCCAGTCGCGCGAAGATCGAGATCAGCGACGAGCCGAAGGCAAAGCCCAGCAGCGGCTTGAGCACGGCCGACAGTTCCTTGTTCGGCGTCATGTTGCCGTTGCCTGTGATGAACAGGAAGAAGATGCCCACTCCGAGCAAGCCCAGGCCGACCACCAGCATGCCGGTGATCGCGCCGCCCTTGAAGGCGACGTCAAGCGCCGGCCCGATGCCGCGCGTGGCGGCCTGCGCGGTGCGCACATTGGCCTTGACCGAGACATTCATGCCGATGAAGCCGCAGGCACCCGACAGCACTGCGCCGAGCACGAAGCCCACTGCAGAGGTACCGTCCAGGAACACCGCAATCAACACCGCCAGCACCACACCGACGATCGCAATCGTGCGGTATTGCCGCGCCAGGTAGGCGGCAGCACCTTGCTGGATGGCGCCTGCGATCTCCTGCATCCGGGCATTGCCCGCGTCCTGCCGCAAAATCCAGCTGCGTTGAACAAATCCGTAAAGCACAGCCGCGAGGCCGCAAACCAACGCTGCATAGAGCGCCGTGGTGGTCGAAATCAAGGTATCTCCTTCCTCGCAAGAAAACGAAGAGCCGCCGTCGAGCTGTGCTGCGGCTCGGCTTTGGCCCTGTGATGGATGTGCCACCGATGTTGCTTTTTACCCTAGCGCTGCGGTTGCAGCCAAGTGTTGGTGGCGCTGCGACTGTAAGTGATCGGCGCGGATGCCGGCACGGTGTTTTCCTGCAGTTGCGCAAATCAGTCTTGCCGTCAGGTCTCGGAAAGCCCGGTTCGTAGAATAGGGGTTTTCCCTCTGCTATCGAGTCCTCCATGAGCTTGCACAACGTGACGCCCGGCGCCAAAGCGCCCCAGGAATTCAACGTGATCATCGAAATTCCGATGAACGCCGACCCGATCAAGTACGAGGTCGACCATGAATCTGGTGCGCTGTTCGTCGACCGCTTCATGAGCACGGCGATGCACTACCCCTGCAACTACGGCTATATCCCCAACACCTTGTCGGACGACGGCGACCCGGTGGACGTGCTGGTGATCACGCCGGTGCCCTTGATCCCCGGCGTGGTCGTGACCTGTCGGGCGCTGGGCATGATGAAGATGGAAGACGAGGCTGGTGGCGACAACAAGCTACTGGCGGTGCCGATCGACAAGATCCTGTCGATCTACAGCCAATGGCAGAAACCCGAAGACCTCAACCCCTTGCGAATCAAGACGATCCAGCACTTTTTCGAGCACTACAAGGACTTGGAGCCTGGCAAGTGGGTCAAGGTGCATGGCTGGGTCGGACCCGACGAAGCGCACAAGGAAATTGTCGTCGGCATGGCAGCTTTCGAGGCTGGCCGTTCCTGATCGTCAAGCGACGTTTTTGAACGGGCTGTGTTCGCGCAGCTCGTCAACATACGAGGCCATGCCTTGGCCTTCGCGTGCGAGGAAATCCTGCACCGCGCGTGAAAATTCCGGATGTGCCAGCCAGTGGGCCGACTTCGTGCCCACGGGCAGCAGGCCCCGCGCCATCTTGTGTTCGCCCTGTGCGCCGCCTTCGAAGCGTCGGTAGCCGTTGGCGATGCACCACTGCAGCGGTTGGTAGTAGCAGGCCTCGAAATGCAGGCAGGGCAGGTACTCGGTGCAGCCCCAGTAACGGCCATAGGCTTCGCCCTGATCCGGGGCCAGCGCGACCAGCGATGCGCCTATGGGCCGACCTTCGCGGCGAGCGACGAACATCAACCAGTTCTCGGGCATCGTCGAGGCCATGGCATCGAAGAACTCTGCGGTGAGGTAAGGTGTGGAGTGGTGTGCGCGGTAGGTCAGGGTGTAGCAGTGGTGGAAAAATTGCCACTGCTCGGACGTGATGGCTGCACCTTCATAGGCGGTGAAAACAGCGCCTGCGTCGGCGACTTTGCGCCGCTCCTGCAGGATTTTCTTGCGCTTTTCGCGTTGCAGGCTGGCCAGAAAGGCCTCGAAATCGGGCCATGGGGCGGCTTCGTCCTGGGTCCAGTGGAACTGCACGCCCTGGCGCACCAGCCACTGCTGCGCGGCAATGGCGGGCGTTTCCGCCTCGGCATGGAACAGCAGATGGATCGATGAGGCCTGCTCTCGCTCGGCAAGCTGGGCGATGGCGTTCAGCAGCAGCAGCCTGGCGGGCTCGTCGGTCGCCATCAAGCGGCTGCCTGGCACAGGGGTGAAAGGCACCGCCACCAGCAATTTGGGGTAGTAGCGCAGGCCGTGTCGTTCGTAGGCATCGGCCCATGCCCAGTCGAACAC
>Ga0214919_10011685_pt1 | contig 10929 bp, 7 predicted proteins | sample LL1503_MetaG_FD_177994 | JGI IMG/M metagenome (GOLD analysis project Ga0214919, IMG submission 177994) | Freshwater microbial communities from Lake Lanier, Atlanta, Georgia, United States - LL-1503 | ecosystem: Environmental > Aquatic > Freshwater > Lake | place: USA: Georgia | collected 2015-03-15
CCAATTGCTGACAAAATTGGTTTACATAAAGTCCACCTCGAATTAGCCGAGGAAAGCTTCAAATATATTTATCCATATCGTTATCGCATTTTATCGGCTGCAGCAGAGGTTGCGCATCAAAATCGATTACCAATTATTCAAGGACTGATGTCCAATATTGATGGCGCGCTTAAATCCAATGGAATCAAAGGTGAATTTAAATACCGCCAACGCACAATCCACAATTTATATAGCCGAATGCTTAAACGCCAACAATCATTTGACCGAATTTATGATATTTTTGAAGTAAAAGTAATAGTTGAAACAATTGGTAATTGCTATTTAACACTTGGTGTTATCCATAACCTATACCAACCAGTACCTGGTAAATTTAAAGACTATATTGCGATTCCTAAGAGTAACGGTTATCAGTCACTACACTCAACAATGATGGGGCCAAATGGAACGCCGATTCAAATCCATATCCGCACTCGTGAAATGGAAGAGATTGCCGAGCAAGGAATTATCAGTCACTGGCTCAAGCAACAAACAGACAATATTGATAATCAGGCAAAAACACAAACATCTACTTGGCTGAATAATATTTTAGACATTCAGTCCAGCACGTTCTCAGCAACTGAATTTTTAGAAAGCATCAAAAAAGACCTTTCACCAAAAGATATTTATGTCTTTACCCCTCGTGGAAAAATTATTCATTTGCCGCAAGGCTCGACTCCGTTAGATTTTGCATACACAATTCATACCGATATAGGAAATCACTTCCATAAAGCACGTATAAATCAACGCCCGGTTACAATCAATCAGTCATTACAAAATGGTGATGTTATTGAAGTAATAACTACTATTGACAGTGAGCCAGATCCTGAATGGCTGAATTATGCGATTAGCGGTCGGGCAATCAGCAAAATCAAGCAGTACCTTAAAGAACAAAAATATGATGAAGATATTAGCAATGGGGTGCGCTTACTTGGTTTAGCCTTACATCTCAGTGAAAGCGAATTAATTGCTGATGATGAAACATTACAGGCGCTTATTAAACGTAACTATAAGCGATTAACCTTGGCTGATTTTGAACAAAAAATCGGGGTTAATGAAATTCCTGTATTAAAAGTAGTTAAAGAGCTGCTCAATATTGCTGAAGATGAACCAGTACAAATAAAACTAAGTAACTGTAATCTGCCGATAATTCAAGATGACGCATGCTGCCCGCTACCACATGAAACTATTTTAGCCAAAATAACCCGTAAAGGCGAATTAGAGCTTCATCGCAGTAGTTGTACTAAAAATCGCGCCATAGGGCTTGATAAACTGATTCCAGTCACTATATTAAATGATACGAAGATGGAGTTTCTGTCTAAACTATCAATTACAATTGATAACTTACCAGGTACATTTAACAAATTATCTTCAATTATAGCTGAGCGCCAAATTAATATGGAAGAAATTTTCCAAGAGCGCCGTGAGAATCATGCTCTGGTAGTAGTAAGGCTAACAATCACTACTCACTCGGCAAAAGAAATAGACGATCTTCTAACCAGTGTTGCAGAACATGATTTTATTATTAAAGCAGTTCGAATTTAACAAAGTTAATAATTCACGGATTGATTGAAGTAAATTATAAACCAACAAAATAAGGGAACCTTATGATTTCACAGGACAGTAGTAACATCACTAACGAAATTGATATAGCCGATGATTTAGTACCAATTATTCCACTTAAAGACGTGGTAATTTTTCCTAATATGGTGGTTCCGCTATTCGTTGGACGCCAAAAGTCGATTAACGCATTAGAGATTGCCGATAAAAAAGACAAACAAGTAATTTTGTTAAGCCAAAAAAACCCTAATGATAGCGATGTAAATCCAGAAAACCTACATACAACTGGTACACTCGCTAAAATTTTGCAAATATTACCTTTACCCGATGGAACTAAAAAAGTTTTAATTGAAGGTAAAACTCGGGCTAAGGCTTTACACATCACAGATACTAATGGCTTCTTGGCAACAGAAATTGAAGAAATTCAAACTAAACAAGATATTACTAAAATCGAACTTGAAGCGCAACGTCGTGAAGCAATTCAGTTATTTGACGAGTTTGCCAAATTAAATCAAAAAGTTCCCGATGAAGTAGTTTCGATAATCGCCAAAATTTCTAATATTGAACAACTGGCGGATGTAATTATTACGCATGTCATTGTTGATTTAAGTATTCGTCAAGAGTTGCTCGAAACCGCGTCGCTTAAAAAACGTTTAACATTATTACTTCGTGAACTTAATCGTGAAATTGAAATTCTCAATGTTGAGCGCAAGATTCAGGGGCGGGTTAAGCAACAGATAGAAAAAAATCAAAAAGAGTATTATTTACATGAGCAGCAACGTGCGATTCAGCAAGAGCTTGGTGAAGCTGAAGAACAAAATGAAATTCAGGAGTTAGAAAGCAGAATCCATAAAGCCAAAATGCCAGAAGAAGCTGAAAAAAAAGCGCTAGCGGAGCTTAAAAAACTCAAAATGATGCCACAAATGTCATCAGAAAGCGCACTAGTACGCAACTACATTGAACATTTAGTTGAGTTACCTTGGACAAAAACTACCAAAGTTAGCACTGATTTAGACAAAGCACAAAAAATACTAGATAAAGACCACTACGGTTTAGAGAAAATTAAAGAACGAATCGTTGAATACCTTGCAGTACAACGGCGAGTGGAAAATAATAAATCTCCAATTTTATGTTTTGTTGGGCCTCCGGGCGTGGGTAAAACGTCACTGGGCGAGTCTATTGCTAAGGCCACTAATCGTAAATATGTGCGAATTGCCTTGGGTGGTTTGCATGATGAGGCAGAAATTCGCGGTCATCGCAAGACTTATATTGGAGCAATGTCAGGTAAAGTTTTACAAAACATCTCGAAAAGTGGTGTTAAAAATCCATTGGTTTTATTTGATGAAATTGATAAAATTGGTGCTGACCATCGCGGTGATCCAGCTGCTGCCCTACTTGAGGTTTTAGACCCTGAGCAAAATAAAGCTTTTGTGGATAACTATACGGAAGTGCCATTTGATTTATCACAGGTTATGTTCTTGTGTACCTCAAACTCAATGAATATTCCTGGACCATTACGTGATCGGATGGAGGTAATTCGTTTATCTGGCTATACGGAGCAAGAAAAATTAAAAATTGCAGAGCAATATTTAATTCCTCGCCAAATCAAAAATAATGGTTTAAAAAGCAGTGAAATCGCGGTTGATGAAGCAACAATTCTTGACGTTATCCGTTACTATACCGCAGAAGCTGGTGTACGTAATCTTGATCGTCAGATTGGTAAATTATGCCGCAAAGTTGTAACCAAACTAGACACCAAAAAGACAACTTCCAAAAAAATTAAAATCACTCAAGATAATTTACATGAATATCTCGGAATTCAAATTAATGATTTTGGAGTTAGTGCCAAAGAAAATCGCATTGGTCGGGTAACAGGTCTTGCATGGACTGAAGTTGGTGGTGATATCTTAACCATTGAAGTAGTAGCAATGCCAGGAAAAGGGGCTATTATTCGTAGTGGTCAACTAGGTGATGTGATGAAAGAGTCAATTCAGGCAGCTATCACTTTGGTGCGCAGCCGTAGCAACGCCCTCGGAATCGATGAAAAATTTTATGAGAACAAAGACATTCATATCCATGTTCCGGACGGCGCGACACCTAAAGATGGACCTTCAGCTGGTATTGCAATGGTAACCGCAATTGCGTCAAGCCTAAATCATATACCAGTTAAATCTAGTGTCGCAATGACTGGTGAAGTTACTCTCTATGGTGAAGTATTACCGATTGGTGGTTTAAAAGAAAAAATGCTGGCAGCGCTAAGGGCTGGTATCAAAACAGTGTTAATTCCAGAAAAAAATGTTAAAGATTTGGAAGAAATACCAACAGAAATCAAAGACCAATTGGAAATTATTCCAGTCAAAATGATTGAACAGGTTTTGGATATAGCACTTGAGCATAAGCCAATTCCGCTAGAGCAGACCATCAAATTGACTGATGATGATGCATTAACCAGCAGTCAAGAGAAAGACAAAGCTAAAGCCCAAACTGGTGTTCATGCTTAACCCACACTCTTTCTACTTATGATTTTAGCGGTGTTAAATTTATAGTAATATTGATGAGGTAGTTTAAAACTACCTCTTTGTTTTTTTGAGTAAAAAATGCTATCATTAATTGGATTTTTACTAGTAATTGGAATTTTAGTAGTTGTTCACGAATATGGACATTACTTCTTTGCCCGCTTATTTAAAGTCAAAGTTATTTGTTTTTCGATTGGATTTGGACCCAAATTGATTAAATGGCAAGGCAAACATAATCAATGGTGCATTAGTGCTATCCCATTAGGCGGTTATGTACAGATGCTGGATGAACGTGAAGCACCTGTTGCTCCGGAACTACAGCCGATGGCTTACAATAATAAACCAGCTTGGCAAAAACTGCTTATTGCCTTTGCCGGACCGTTATTCAATATTCTCTTTGCTTTCTTTGCGTACTACATAATGGGCATTTATGGCGTTTATAATTTGCGCCCAACAGTCCAAACGTTAAACCCTACCCCATTGGTACAAAATTTAAAAGCCATTCCATTAGGTAGTACAATTACGGCAATTAATCAACATCAGGTAAGCACATGGAACGAAGCAGAAAATACTTTTGAACAAACTACCACCAAACAAAAAACACTCAATTTAACGCTTAAATACCAAGATAAAGAAAGTAATTTAAGTTTTAACCTCGATAAATATTTTGCCAATAGTGATAATCCAAGTCTAAGTGATTTGGGCATTTATCCATTTAAATATTTAAATACGATAAGTTATATTGAGCCACAGTCTGCTGCTGCCAGAGATGGTCTGAGAGAGCAAGATCAAATACTCGCAATCAACAATCAAAAAATTACTTCATGGTTTGAGGTATCGCAGATAATTCGCAGTTCACCGAGTGAAAAATTAAAATTTGCGGTATTACGCGATAAGCAACCGCTTGAGCTCACTATAATCCCAGATTCAAGCAATGATGATAATGGACAACTGATTGGTAAAGTTGGTATAATGCCTACTTTAGACTCGCAACTTCTGGTGCAAAATAGCTACATTCAGCATTATACTTTGCTCACTAGCTTAAGTTATGCTTATAAAGCTTGTGTTGGCATGGCGCAAAGTAACTTAACGATGCTCTATTATATGCTACAGGGAAAAGTCTCATGGCATAATCTAGGCGGTCCGGTGAGTATTGCCAAAGCATCTGGAGCAGCTCTGCACCAAGGCGTTAAAGCTTTTGTTGACTTAATGGCACTAATCAGCCTGAGTCTTGCAATAATGAATTTACTACCAATTCCAACTTTAGATGGTGGTCACATTTTATTATACACTATTGAATTACTCCGTGGAAGACCAATTGATCTAAAAACTCAACAATTTTTATTTACCATTGGTCTGATATTAGTATTAACCTTTACATCTCTGGCACTATATAATGATTTTCTCAAGTTGTTTAATTTGTAATGAAGCGTAAACTTAAAACCATCGGCCTGGGATTATTATCCTTGAGCTTAGGCAGTGCTTACGCAGATGGCTCGAACTTTGTTATTAAACAAATTCGAGTTGAAGGTTTGCAACGGATTGAAGTTGGAACGGTTTACAGCTATTTGCCAGTTAAAGTTGGTGATACCCTCACATCCAGTAAGACCGATGAAATTATTCATAAATTATTTAGCACAGGATTTTTCCAAGATGTCCGGGTAGAAGAACAAGGTTCTACTCTAATTGTTGATGTTGCGGAGCGTCCGGTTATTTCCAAGCTATCTATCACCGGCGCTCATGAATTTGACGATGATAAGCTGGTTAAGTCACTTAAAGATAACGGGTTAGCAGATGGATTAATCTTTGATCAAAGCGTATTGGATAACGCGATTCTAAGTCTAAAAACCGAATACTATAATCGTGGGCTATATTCAGTAGTTTTAACTCCAACAGTAACCCAATTGGAACGTAATCGGGTAAATATCGAAATTGCTATTTCTGAAGGTACAACGGCCAAAATCGCCGGGATTGATTTTACTGGTAATCAGGTATTTAGAACCAACAAACTTCTTAGCGAAATGTACTTAACCACTGGCAACTGGTTAAGTTGGTGGTTTAAGGATAATCAATACTCAAGCGATAAATTAGCTGGTGACATCGAAAAAGTTCGTGCATTTTATTTAAACCAAGGATATATTGATTTTCGCCTCAACTCAATTCAGGTACAGCTAACACCAGATAAAAAATCGGTTTACATTACAATTAACGTCAAAGAAGGCGCGCAATACCGCTATAAAAGTGTTAAACTAGCTGGTGATTATCGTGATATTCCTCCGAAGGAGTTGGAGCGCCTAGTGACAGTTAAATCAGGTACAATTATTAATCAGGAAGTCCTGAATAAAAATGTTGAAGCTATCAAGACTAAAATTGGTAACTATGGTTATGCTTTTGCCAATGTAAATCCAATTCCTGAAGTTGACGCTAAAGACAAAACTGTTGCCTATACCCTGTTTGTTGATACAGGTAGAAAAATCTATATTCGCAATATCAATATCAGTGGCAATGATAAAACCCGTGATGTGGTTATTCGTCGTGAGTTAAGGCAAGAAGAAGCCGCATTATACAATGCCGCCGCTATTAAACGTTCAAAAGAACGCTTGGACGTACTAGGATATTTTAAATCAACTGATGTTACCACTACTCCAGTACCAGGAGTAAATGATCAAGTTGACATGAATGTGAAAGTCGTAGAAAATAACACTGGAAGTATTAATTTTGGGGTTGGTTATGCCCAAGGTCAGGGTATAATTTTAAATGGTGGTATTTCACAAAGTAATCTGTTCGGTTCGGGTAAGGCTGCATCATTTAATGCATCAACCAGCGCCCTAAATCAAAGTGTTTCATTATCATTTACTGATCCATACTATCTTGCCAATGGAACAAGCCTGGGTTATGATATTTATGATAACAATTACACACCGAATAATGTAGGGATTAGCCCATATTCAACACAAACAATTGGTGCTCGTGTCAGGACATCAGTACCAGTATCAGAATTTGATCGGATTAATGTCAGCCTTGGTTTTGAAAATAACCAAATTAGCGTCAATAACAATACTGCGCCACTACGCTTTGTTCAGTTTACTAATCAATATGGTAATTCAGTAAATGCTATTCCATTGACTACTAGCTGGGCACGTAATACTACAGATAATACATTATGGCCAACTCGTGGAGCAAATTACTCGCAATCCTTTACGATAACGGCACCTGGAGTTGGAGCACAATACTATAAATTTGACTCAATTGATGCATGGTACTTTCCAATTAGTGATGACTTCACGTGGAAAACCAATGGTGAGTTAGGCTTTATTAATGCCTACGGTGGTGGTCAGCAAGTTCCATTCTATCAAAACTTTATTGAGGGAGGCCCGGGCTCGATCCGTGGTTACTATATTGGTAGTATCGGACCGAAAGATACTGATGGCTCATCACTTGGTGGTACGCGTTGGGCAATGCTAAGCAATAACTTACTCTTCCCATTACCAGGTATTAAAGATAGTAAGTCAGTACGGATGAGCTTATTCTATGATATTGGTACGCTATATGGGGGTACACCATTTAACTTAACCGCTGAACAAATGGTTCGTGCCAGCTATGGAGTTGGAATGCTCTGGGTCTCACCACTGGGCCCAATTCAAGTAAGTTATGCAATACCGATGTTCAACCAACCGCTTGACAATATCCAAAGCTTCCAGTTTACTATGGGACAAATGTTCTAATTTTTTATTATTTAACTTTTGAAGGACACTTTTATGAAAAAAACTAAATTAGCCTTAATCGGACTATCTCTTGCTAGCTCTGTAGCCTTTGCTTCAGACTTTCAACTAGGTTATATCAATGTTGATCGTGTATTTGCCGAAGCTAAACCAGCTAAAGCAATCCAACAAGCATTGAAAGACAAATATGCTCCACAACAAACTAAATTACAAACAATGAATACAAGCATTGTTAAAGAACAAAATGAGATGCAAGTTATTGCGAGTAAAGCTCCTGCATTTGATAAACTATCTAAAACAGACCAAGCTAAATTGAAAACTTTAGAAGCTCAATATCAAAAAGATCAAGCTGGGTTCCAACAACAATACATGGCCTTCCAACAAAGCCTACAAAAATCGCAAGAATTAGCTTTATCATTGCTAATGACTAAAACTAATGCAATCTTAAAAGAACTTAGCGATAAAAAAGGTTATGATTTAGTTCTAACTTCTAACCAGTTAGTTTACGCTAAAGCTAAATATGATGTAACAGATCAAGTTATGGATCAACTTAATACGATTGATACCTCTGACATTATCAAACAAATCAATAATCCAGCGCCAGTAGCTCCAATGGGAACTACCGCACCAGCTGCTGCAGCTCCCGCTGCATCTGCAAAATAAATAATTATCGATTGAGAGGATTAAATAGGATGCAATATAAACTGTCTGAGTTAGTAGCAAGATTTGGTGGGCGTTTGGTGGGAGCTGATGTAACAGTTAGCGCGATTGCACCAACTGATTTGGCAGCACCAGGTGAGATAACTTTTCTATCGGATAATAAATATAAAAAAGCACTGCTTAATTGTAATGCGGCTGCAATTATTATTAAAGAAGAAGACGGAACAGATGTTTCCCTGCCGCAGATTATCACGCCAAACCCGTACTATTATTTTAGCTTGGTAAGCAATCTATTTAATCCTCGCCGTAAATTAGCGCTAGGCGTTTCTCCTCGCGCTTATGTTGATGAATCCACTACATTAGGAAAAAGCCCAAGTATTAGTCATAATGCAGTAATTGGTGCAAACAGCAAAATTGGTGATAATTGCCAAATTTTTGCCAATGTTGTTATTGGTGATAATGTAACAATTGGTGATAATGTAACAATTTACCCAAATGCAACTATCTATGATAATGTTACTATCGGAGATGATTGTGTATTCCATAGTGGCTCTGCGATTGGGTCTGATGGTTTTGGCAATGCCCAAGATGAAAAAAGACATTACAATCGTATTCCACAAATTGGTGGCGTAATTATTGGTAATAACGTTGAAATTGGTTCTAATACTACCGTAGACTGCGGTACATTTCAGCCAACAATAATTAAAGATGGTGCCCGAATTGATAACTTAGTGCAAATTGCACATAATGTAGAAATCGGAGCACATACTGGGATTGCTTCTCAAGTTGGAATTGCGGGTAACACTAAAATTGGTAATTACTGTATGCTTGGCGGAAATGCTGGAATTGCAGATCATGTAGAAATTTGCGACTACACCGTCATTGGTGCCAGTTCAAATGTTGGTAAAAACATTACTAAACCAGGATTATATTCATGCGGAATGACTGCAATGGAGTATCGTGAGTGGGCAAAAATATTTGTCAGCTTACGCAATATTGAAAAAACCAATGGTAAAATCCGTGACTTACAAAATAAAGTTAAACAATTAGAAGGTAATCAAGATGAGTGAACAACTTGATGTTACACAGTTAAATATATTAGAGATAATGAAGCATTTGCCGCATCGTTACCCTTTTCTTTTGGTCGATCGCGTAACTGAAGTTAAAGTTGGTGAAACAATCCGGGCAATAAAAAATGTCACCATCAACGAACCTTTTTTTGTCGGACATTTTGCTGAATTTCCGGTAATGCCTGGTGTATTGATTGTTGAAGCAATGGCACAAGTTGCTGGTTTATTATCAGTATTAACTCATGGTGAGCGTAAAGAGAACGAGTTATACTTCTTTGCTGCAATCGATAAAGCGCGGTTTAAGCGTCAGGTAATTCCTGGTGATCAATTAGTTTTTGAAGTAGAGCTTCTAAAAGCAGCTCGTGGAATTGCTAAATTCAAAGCGGTAGCTAAAGTTGACAATCAGGTTGCAGCTGAAGCTGAAATCATGATCGCTAAGAAAGGGGTTTAATTATGACAGTAAAAATTCATCCAAGCGCTATTGTCGATAGTAATGCAGTTTTAGGTGATGGTTGCGAAGTTGGTGCATATTCAATAGTTGGACCAAAGGTTGTTTTAGGTGAAAACTGCTGGATTGGTAATCATGTAAATTTAACCGGAAATACCACGATTGGTAACGGTACTAAAATCTATCACTTTGCCTCAATCGGTGAAGCTCCGCAAGATAAAAAATATCAAAATGAAGATACTAAACTTATTATTGGCTCAAATAATACCATTCGTGAATACTGCACTTTAAATACCGGGACAGTGCAAGGTAATGGTGAAACGGTTATTGGTGATAATAACTGGATTATGGCTTATGTCCATATTGCTCATGATTGTATCGTTGGAAATAACATAATTTTTGCTAATGGTGTGACACTCGCCGGACATATCACGGTGAAAGACTGGGTTATCTTAGGCGGCTTAGTACCCGTGCACCAATTTTGTATTATTGGTGAACATGCTATGGTCGGTGGTCAAACTGCTGTAGCTCAGGATATACCTCCTTACACAATGGCATCAGGCTATCGTGCTGAACCTAAAGGGGTTAATAGCGAGGGTTTAAAACGTCGTGGATTTAATGCTGCCCAAATTGAAAATATTAAGCAAGCCTACAAAATTTTGTACCGCAATGGTTTATCATATGGCGAAGCAAAAACCTTTATTGAAGAAATGGCAGTCGAAAATCCTGAATTAAAACTGTATGTTGATTTCTTTGCCCAATCTACGCGTGGAATAATTCGTTAATGCTAAAAATAGCAATGATTGCAGGAGAGGCTTCAGGAGATATGTTAGCCTCTTCTTTGATATCGGCCATCCAAAAACTTTACCCTAATGAGGTTGAGTTCGTCGGTATTGGCGGTAAAATGATGAGCGATG
>Ga0214919_10011686_pt1 | contig 10928 bp, 7 predicted proteins | sample LL1503_MetaG_FD_177994 | JGI IMG/M metagenome (GOLD analysis project Ga0214919, IMG submission 177994) | Freshwater microbial communities from Lake Lanier, Atlanta, Georgia, United States - LL-1503 | ecosystem: Environmental > Aquatic > Freshwater > Lake | place: USA: Georgia | collected 2015-03-15
CACCAATAATTATAACATCAACATCTTTTTTCATGGTTATGCTAATTTAGTGATTTATTTTACTCTTCGAATAATTAGGTGTGCTAAAAACAAAAAAAGCGAGATAGATAGTCTACCTCGCTTTAACCATAAAAAATTATAAAATCCTAATACTCTTGAAGCCTTTAAAAGGCTAGGAGCTTTGGTGTTTTATAAAAATTTCTTGCTTGTTTTTTGCTCCATAACAAGAAGTGTTTGTATATCCGAGCGTTCGGTCAACTTCTATTGCTGGCGCGAGCTTCTAGCTCGTGCCCTTAAGAGTGTTGTCACGAGCGTGACGCTCGCGCTAGCGGGGCACTTTTTAAGAATGAAATTTCGATTTAATTTTTGATCAATATTCGAACGTTTTCCATAAGCTCCAATAGCCATTTTTGATTTTAGCACTAAATTATTCATAGTAGATATTACAAACTCATCTTCAATAAATTGAACATCAATCACAGTATCCTGAATAATTTGGCAACCCTTTTGAATTGCTTTTTGGGATAAATAATAATCCAATTCATAGCGGCTGATACCAAATCCACCAAGAGGCAAATCACTGGAAATCGTTGTTCCTGCTGAAGTTGAAAACGCTATTTTGGTAATAATTGATGGCTTTAAATCGGAAATTTCTATGTCCAATCCTTTGAAATAAGGCAACACTTCATTCGAAATATACTCCCCACAAACTTTGTGTCTTGGATATTCATTTTTTTCGATTAAAATGATTTTAAATCCAAACTTTGTTAGATGTATGGCACTCGTAAGTCCTGCCAATCCACCACCAATAATTATAACATCAACATCTTTTTTCATGGTTATGCTAATTTAGTGATTTATTTTACTCTTCGAATAATTAGGTGTGCTAAAAACAAAAAAAGCGAGATAGATAGTCTACCTCGCTTTAACTATAAAAAATTATAAAATCCTAATACTCTTGAAGCCCTTAAAAGGCAAGGAGCTTTGGTGTTTTATAAAAATTTCTTGCTTGTTTTTTGCTCCATAACAAGAAGTGTTTGTATATCCGAGCGTTCGGTCAATTTCTATTGCTGGCTAGAGCTTCTAGCTCGTGCCCTTAAGAGTGTTGTCACGAGCGTGACGCTCGCGCTAGCGGGGGGCAAAAGAGTCAAAGGGTCTAACGCCACTGGTGCTCGTCTGCGACGAGTACCTACTTTCATTTGTCAACCATGTAAAGCGTTTGCAACGCGGGTCATAAAACATTTTACCACAAAGGCTCTATATTTACATTACAAAAAACAGTGCTGTCTTCTTCATAATTTCTATAACTACTATTTACATAATCTCTTTCTTGAAAAACAATTTCAGCCTCGACAGGATTATAATGAATATATTTTACTCGTTGCTCAATTTTTTCTAAAGTATCTAAAATAATAGGGTGAAAACCATCCTGCCACAGTTTGTAATTCTTTGCTCTTCCAGATTTTTGAGCTTCATAACTAAATTTTCGTAAAAGCCATTGGCTCCGCCGAACCACTTCGTTAGGTTTCTCTTCTACTCTCAGGATGTTCTTGAATAGCTTCTATTAGTTTCTTAGAAGTAAATTTTTTAAAATCCCGTATCACATTTTGCAATTCTCCATCAAATGCTGTAACTATTAAATGAATATGGCTTGTCATGTATACATAAGCATGAACACTCATTCCTTTTTCTTTAATACAGTAATTTAACGATTCGTCTAAAATATTACAATATACTGGTCTTGTAAATAAGTCAACCCAATCTACAACTGTTATAGTTATAAATGTTGGTACTGTACTATCAATAACTTTGTACTTTTCAGACATCGTTTTTCTATCAAATATAATATTTTTAAGAAAACAATGACATAAAAAAACAGAAGCTTTATTATTGCTTCTGTTTTAGTTAACCGCGTTGCAAACGCTATAATTTGTTTTCAAAAGTAAGTAGGTACTCGCCGAAGGCAAGCACTAGAGTTGTGGACAAACAAGCGCTAGAGGGGTGCTAGAGGGGTTTAATTTTTAATTAATTTTTTAATTATACGCTGATACGAATCCGATGTTACTTCTAAAAAGTATGTTCCAGTCGTTAATGAGTTAAGATTTATTATTTCCGAATTCAAAGAGGAAGAAAATGATGTTGTTCGAATTATTCTACCCAATTGATCAATAATTTTAACTTCCTTGATATGACCGTTTTCGTTTTTCAACTCTATTAATAAAGTATCTACGGCTGGATTTGGTGAAAATATAAAATCCTTACTTTCAAATTCATTAACCTCTAAAAACTGAACAAATTGTGTTGAGTTTATATTTGTTATGATTGCTGGATTGAAATCAAAATAAATATTTGCAGAATTTGGGATAACATCTCCAATTGCATATCCTGATTTAGGTTTTACCTGAAAAGTTATAAATCCATGTCCAATTGTTTCTGAACTTGATGATGATGGCGGTAAATCGATACCATTAAATTTCCAAGTTAACGTATTTCCGATTCTATCTAAAGAGAAAGCGGCGCTTGCGTCAATCATTTTTACTGTTGTTCCATCTAATTTGGAATTTAGAATATCTACAACTTTTACATTTATTGCATTTGCAGTTCCTGTATTCTCAAAGTTAATGGTGTACGTCAAATAATCATTTGCTGTAAAGGATGAATGAAGAATCTTACCTCCATGTGCTTCGGATTTATCATTAGGATCATACGACCCAACAATAGTTTGAATTAAAGTTGCCGAATTGTTTAAAGGAAAAGCGTCTGTTCCTGTAAAAGTTACTTGCGCGGAACTTGTAAGTTGTTGCCCTAAAGCAACTGTTGGAATTATTGGAACTTCCATTTTTACCCAAAAGTAACGGTATTCATTTGGTAATAAATTGGTAAAATTATAAGAAAAACCGGTAGCGTTTGCAACTGTTCCCGTTTGATATATTCCACTAATTGAGACCTCTGCAGGCTTTGTAAAATTAAGAGTTCCAGAAGCAATTGTTTGTGACCCATTATTTCTATAAGCGATATAATTATAATATGAAAATCCGGGACGTGGTGGTAAATATCTATATAAATATACAGAAACATCATTGTAAGGAATCGCAGTAATTGGGAAATTATAGGTCGTAATTCCTGAGCCAGCTGCTACAGTTACATTTGGATATGCTGCAGTAAATGTATAATATGGCGCATATTGACTATTAACTGTATAGGTTAAATTATAGGTTGTTGCTGGGTTTGATTCGTATAAATAATAACTGTCCCAAGAATAAATATTATGAACCACTCCATTATTATTAATTACATAACTATAATTTCCTAATCTAAAATTTTGCTCTCCAGTATCTTGAATTCCATTTGCATTAGTGTCAACAAATGCATTAAGTTTTATTCCGTTTGAAGTGCTTAATTGATTGTAAACACAATATTCTTGATTAGTCCCGTAGCAATAAGAATAGATTTCTTCGCCATTGTAAATTCCTGTAAAATTAGCAAAAAACCCAAATCCTCCATTGTTAATATCTTGCTGTGTAATCACATGAGTTGCATTAACTGTAATTGCACTACTCGAGTTTACCCAACTAGGGACTCCAGAAATTGTAATACCAATATTTGAAACAATATTTGAAATAGGAGAATTTCCTGCATTAGTATAGGTCAATTGATAATTGATTACATCGCCAACATTTGTAAAACCATCTGCATTTGAATCAAAGTAAGTTCCAATCGCACTAAATAAAAGAGGACTCGTAATTTGAACTATAATTTCAGCAGTAGAACAATTATTTGGATTTGCAATTTCACAAATAGTATAGGTTAATGTATAATATCCAACAGCAATATTTTGAGAAATAGTTAATATTCCTGAAGGATTTAATGTTATTCCTTGATTATTTGAGTTCAGACTAATGGTTACATTATTTGCATTTACAGCTAGTCCGTGAAAAGTATCGTTGGTAAGCACTTGAAAAGTAGTTCCTAATCCTGCAGCTACAGATACGCTATCAAGATTGGCTCTCAAATCATAATTATCTAAAATAGTTCCAGTTCCTGTAAAAGTAGTATTAAAGGTGTTTCCAGAAGTAACTATTCCGCTTACTGAGAAGGTTTCTGTTTCCTCTTGTAATGTGTCTAAGATAGTTGGCACTGAAAATGATGTCGAGTAGGTTCCTGCTGGAATTGTTACCAACATTGATGTAGCGGTGAAATCTGAAGTGCCTGCAGTCCGTGTCCCGGTTACCATTTGAATAGTTGTAGCATTTGTGTTTACTGGGAAAATTGAAATACTAAATAATGCATTTCCTCCTTCCAAAGCAGAAGCATTGTTTATTGTAATTTCTGGCAATCCATCATCATCTATTATAGTAATTAATTGGGAAACAGGAGAAGTTGAAATTAATGAAGAAGTTGCAGAAATTGTAAACGTTTCGTTAGGTTCGTCTAAAGTATCGTTATTCGTATTTATAGTAAAACTAGCAAAACGAACTCCAGCATTAATGACTAAATTGTTTGTTATTGAAGTATAATCAGTGGATCCAGCTGTACCATTTGTAGTTGCCAATGCAAGAGTTATTGGAGCATTATATGGATTACTCAAGTTAATAGACAAATTTATAATATTCCCTTCCATAACTGAAGTATTTCCACCTACAGTGGCAGTTGGAATGGTATCATTATCTATAATCGTAATGGTCTTAGAAGAGGGCGAATTTGAAATAGAAGGTGAAGTGGCGCTAATGGTAAAGGTTTCATTTGATTCCACTAAATTATCATTTGTAGTAGCTACACTTATTGATGTACTTGTACTGCCTGCCAAAATTGTTTTCGTAGTAGAAATTGATGTGAAATCAGCTGCTCCTGCAGTTCCAATTATTGATATAAAATTTATTGTAATATCAGAATTGTAAGGATTACTCAAATAAAAGTAAATTGTTTGAGTCAATCCTTCAGTTATAGTAGAAGTGTAATTTAGTAATGAAGGAATGGTATCATTATCTGTAATATAAAAACTAACAGCGGAGGAAACATTCGAAGTATTACCGGAAGTAACTGTTGCATTTAAAGAGAAAGTTTCATTTGGTTCAGGTATTGCATCATTTGTAGTTGCAATTGAAAAAGAATAAGTTGTTTGACCTGCAGGAATTGTAATTGTAGAAGTTGTAGCAGCATAATCAGAAACTGTTGCTGTTCCATCGCTTGTTACTAAGTTTATTACCGTGTTTGCATTATTTGCAGCAGACAATGTAAATGTTAAATTTGCAGTATTTCCTTCAATTACATTTACATAATTGGGTGTGATACTAAAACTTGGGGCTTGAGCAAAAGTTGTAAGTGTTGCAATTAATGCTAAAAGAGTAAATAGTTTTTTCATATTATTCCTTGATTATTTTATAGATGTTCTTTTTGCTAACTAGCTTTTTTTCTATAGTTACCACATACATGCCCTGGGGATACGGACCTAAATCAAGCGGGCTTGTCGTATAGATGCTACCCAAGTAGACTTGCCTGCCATTTAAATCCGCAATGCCTATCGAAAAAGTGGTTTGCTCAGGGTGTGACACATACAACAATTGTGCGGTAGGATTAGGATAGACTTTGAGTTGAACATCTAGACTATAATCCTCAATCCCTAATGCTACTAAGCTCTTAGCGTCATGTAGCCATTGCCTAATTGACTCGTTGAGGATTGCATCAAGCCAACAACAGCTTTGCCTGTGGTCCAAGACAATTGGGGAACACTCATCCCGGCCGAACCTATAACTTGCTTGGAAATGCTTTGGGCAATACCCGCATTAGCCATCAAAAACAATAGTAGCATTTTTCTCATATTTTGTCTTTTGAATACAAATAAACTACTCTTTTTGAGAAACTCCTAATTTTTATTGAGAAAAAAGAAATGCAAATATAAGATTTACAGGTTTTTACGGATAAGCGTAAAAAATAAAGTATAGTTAAACTATAATTAATGGGATTTTATATTACCTAAACGAAACTTAAAAAAACCAGCTCGCCACAAAAATAGCCGTAATCACACAGATCAAATCAACCAGAAGCATGGTACTCAAAGTGTAGCGCGTATTTTTGATTTTTACCGATCCAAAATAAACGGCAATCACATAAAAGGTAGTTTCGGCACTGCATTGAAAAATAGAACTTAGCCTCCCAGTAAAAGAATCGACCCCAAAAGTACGCATGGAATCTATCATAAATCCTCTGGAACCGCCCGAGCTAAAAGGGCGTAGCATGGCTACGGGCAAGGCATCGGTTATTTCTTTGCTCACGCCCAGGTTGGAGAAAACAAAGGAAAGCCAGTTGCTGACAATTTCAAACAAACCACTGTTTCTAAAAAGGGAAATGGCCACTAACATGGCGAGAACATACGGAAAAATGGTAATGCCTGTTTTCAAACCATTGTTGGCCCCTATGACAAAAGTGTCAAAAACGGTCGTTTCTTGGCTAGAGAATTTTTTCTCACTCACCAACGAAAATACCAAAGTAAACCCAATAATAGCGACCAACATCAAGCCCGAAAGGTTGGCCGTAAAGAAGTTTTTACCGACCAAATCCAACTGATTGACGTACATCAACAATCCCACAATCGCGGCTATAATAGTCATCAAAGCGACTACCAATGTGGCGCTTTTGAAATTTACTTTTTGCCGAATGCCCACAATCAAAAAAGCGGCAATCGTACCAATAAACGAAGTGATGATACAAGGCAACATCACATCGGCGGGGTTAGCGGCATTTTCGGCGGCGCGATACCCAATGATGGAAGTAGGTATTAAGGTGAGTCCGGCAGCGTGCAAACACATAAACATGATTTGGGCATCGCTCGCCTTGTCTTTTTCAGGATTCAGGGTTTGCAAACTTTCCATCGCTTTCAATCCAAATGGGGTTGCAGCCGAATCTAACCCGAGAAAATTAGCGGCAAAATTCAAGGTCATATAAGAAATCGATTCGTGATTTTTTGGAACGCTAGGAAACACTTTTACAAAAACGGGACTTAATCTTTTGGCGAGTTTTTCGGCTGCACCAGAAACGATAAGCAACTCCATCAATCCACAAAAGAAAGCCAAATAGGCTATCAACGGAATAATTAAATCCAAAACCGTGTTTTTACAAGTGGGCAATAACCCGTCCGATTTTTGTATGCCGCTGTAAATCTTGACCGTTTTAGACGAATACACATAAGTGGTATCGGCATTCAGGGTATCTCTGTTGATCAGCATGGTTTTATCCGGCGCCATAGCGATGCTGTCTTTTATAAAAGCAGGCAACTGATCGATGTATTTTTCGGATATTAAAATGGGGTCGTCTTTTTTGCCATTCAAAACAAAATCAATCGTGTAACTGTTTCCAACAAATAAACTCACAACAATAAAAGCAATCGACGAAATGAAAATTGCCAACCAAAATCTACTCAATACCATAATCTATAATTTTTGTAAATGTAATTATTTAACCCTAAAAGATTGCAAAGTAATTTAAACGTGACTGATTTCTTCGGCAATCAGCAAATCTTCCCGTCGCAAACGCAAGAAAATCTGCGCCACGGCAATCGTATCTTTTTCGCAATAAGTCACAATGCGGTCGATGTCTTTTTCTACATAGAAAACGTGACCCACTTGGCTGCCATCAATGTCTCCTTTTGGCGAAGGAATCCCGAGGACTTTGCACATTAATTTTAGAGAAGTGAAATGTTTGTAATCGCCAAATTTCCACAATTCCAAAGTATCTAAATGGGGGATTTCCCATGGCTTTTTGCCAAATAAATTCAACTTATTGGGGATAGCCATCTGGTTAATAATCATTCTTCTGGCAATAAACGGAATGTCGAATTCCTTGGCGTTATGTCCGCACAAAACGTGTTGGGGTTGGTTGAAATGATTGTTCAAAAGGTTGCTGAAGTCGTACAGAATTTTCTTTTCTTCACCAAAAAAAGAAGTTACCCTGAAGTTTCGAATGTCGCCTTTGATGGTAAAATAACCCACCGAAATACAGACAATTTTTCCAAACTCCGCCCAAATTCCGGCTCGGTCATAAAAATCCTCGGGTGTGTATTCTTCCTTGCGCTGATATTGGGTTTTGTGTTCCCAAAGGTCTTTCATTTCGGGGTCCAATTCCTTAAAATCGGCAACTTCCGGAACGGTTTCGATATCGAGAAACAGGATGTTGTTGAGGTGTATTTTTTCTATCATAATTGAGACTTTAATGCAGACTTCTTAGGTTTGATTTTCAAAACTAAAATTTCTGAAAAACTAAGATAGTCTAAATTGCTGAAAATCTATGCTGTCAAACCTAAAATAAACTTTGTTAGCTCGTAGGATTTTCGTGTTCCAACAACCCTTTTTTGCGCCACAATTCACCGGTATAGCCTGTCAGCGAAAGGTTGGAATTATTGAAGGAATGAATCCTTAGTCGGAAACTGAAATTACCGAAATGCTCTTTTCATCACCGCAAATTTTGGCGATTCCTAAAGGGGTCTTGTTGTAGGCTATTTCTATAATTGTGTGGGAAATGGTTCTACAAATTTTTGCAAAGTTCACAAAGAAATAAAGAAAACAAAACCCATTCCAAAAGGAATAGGTTTTGTTTTTTATAGTGATTCAACCAGAATCCAAGCATCAGGATTGCCGGTTTTTTGAATTTCCTGTTTAGCGCTTTCGGCTTCAGGAAAAGTGGCATAACTTCCGTAAAGAACGGGGAATAATCCATATTTATTTTGCGGGATGCGTCTTGCTTTATACCCTTGATCCGATAATTGATGAAATATTTTGTCAGCATTTTTCTCTTCTCTAAAAGCGCCCGCTACAACGTGATAGGACATTTTTACTTCCTTTACGGTAAGCGTAACCGCAGGAATGGGGTTTTCGATAAAGAAAGTGGCTTCCTGAATTTTGTTTTGAACTTTCATTTGAACAGATTGCTCTACAAGAATAGTTTCGTTAGCAATTTGTTGTTGGTATATCGGATAAACAGCAGCTCCGGTTAAACCCAATCCCAAGACAAAAATAGCAGCATATTTTAAATAGGCTCTTGTTTTTCTTTGTTCTGGTATAAGAGGAATTACGCTTTCATCCTCGAGAGCTTCGATTTTTTGTTCGAATAATTCTCTTTTTACCTTTGGAGAAACAAATGGGGCTAAACCAAAAGAATTGGACAAATAATTGGTTTGGTCGTAAGGGGTGAAAATCAAATTTTTATCAGCGTTAAGCGAAAAGTCCCCTACGTTTTTTATGGCGAACAATCCATTTTCCTGAAGCTCTTTTCTCCAATTGAAAACCTCGTATTGAATGGCGCTTATGGCATATTCATAGGATGTTTTTTCGGCTTGCGCAATATGATTGGCCAATAGTCCATCATTATTTTTTAGATAGGCGTTGAAAGAAATCATTTTTTTTGGTGGGAAAAAAGAATTGGAACTTTCAATTAATTGAGCCGATTGAATTTCGGTCAAAAAAGCTCCGAAACCAGGGACGGTTACACATTGGTAACGGTATAAAAGTTGTGCGATGTATGGTGCGATGTTCATAGTTACAAAGTTATACATTGAAAATAGTTATCAAAATTTTATTCACAATTTTTATTAACAATCCGCATAAATTTTTATACATTTCAGTCTCAAACGATTAGTATGACGGAGCAAGAATTATTTCATGTATTGGCATTGCAACAAATAGAAGGTGTGGGCGATATTATGGCCAAAAAATTGATCAATCACTGCGGAAGTGCAGAATTGGTTTTCAAGACTAAAACTTCCCAAATCGCTGCCATTGATGGAATTGGTTCTGTTTTATTGCAAAAATTAAAAGACAAAACCGTTTTCGAAAAAGCGGAACATGAACTCCAATTCATTAAGTCAAATGAAATTAATTTTACTTATTTTCAAGACGAAAATTACCCGGATCGACTGAAGCATTGCATCGACGGACCACTTTTGTTGTTTACTTCGGGGCATATTGACTTGAAAAACAAAAAAATAATCAGTATTGTAGGAACGCGACAAATCACATCTTACGGAATGGAATTTTGCCGAAAATTGATGGAAGATTTGGCGCCCCTTGATCCGGTAATCGTGAGTGGTTTTGCTTATGGAGTGGATATTTTTGCGCATCAGTTGGCGATGGAACACGAACTGCAAACTATAGGGGTTTTGGCGCATGGCCTGAATCAAATTTACCCCAAAACGCACCAAAAATATGTGGCCAAAGTAGAACAAAACGGGGGGTTTATGACGGAGTTTTGGAGCTCGTCGAATCCGGACAAGGAAAATTTTGTAAAAAGAAACCGCATTGTGGCAGGAATTTCTGAAGCCACAATTGTCATCGAATCGGCCGAAAGAGGCGGTTCTTTAATCACAGCAACTATTGCCAATGATTACAACCGCGACGTTTTTGCAGTTCCAGGACGAACAACCGACAAGTACAGCGCAGGTTGCAATAATTTGATTAAAACCCAAAAGGCAAACCTGCTTACTTGCGCTGCTGATTTGGTTTATATCCTGAACTGGGACATTGAGGGGATTGCTTCGAAATCTCGCAATGACAAAAAAACAGTTCAAAAACAATTGTTTGTCACACTCGATGATGACGAACAAAAAGTGTACGACTACCTCCTAAAAAACGGAAAAGAATTGATGGATATAATTGCCTTGCGATGTGATTTTCCCATTTATAAAATCTCGGGAATGCTCCTGAATATGGAGCTCAAAGGGGTAATTCGACCATTACCAGGGAAATTGTTTGAGGCGATTTAGCGATTGTTATAAAACACAAAATCGAGACGCTTCCAGCGTGACAAATAGCAAGAAAATAAATAAGCTCGATAATATAGTGATGAGCAACAGACACGCTCTACTTAGTTTGTCTCGCTGGAAGCGTCGCAATGCGTGAGAGCAAATTAATTGAGCCGTTTCAAGCTTGGCAAAGGAGTGG
>Ga0214919_10011687_pt1 | contig 10928 bp, 6 predicted proteins | sample LL1503_MetaG_FD_177994 | JGI IMG/M metagenome (GOLD analysis project Ga0214919, IMG submission 177994) | Freshwater microbial communities from Lake Lanier, Atlanta, Georgia, United States - LL-1503 | ecosystem: Environmental > Aquatic > Freshwater > Lake | place: USA: Georgia | collected 2015-03-15
TAAAATAATCATCAAAGGTAGTTTTTAAAAAATCTAGCAACTTATCTATACTTTCGGCGTAAATGGTGCGGTGAATACCTTGTAAATACCACCAAGAAATATAGGTTTCCTCCTTATAAACCCCTAATTTATTGCCAGCGGGTTGTTCAGATAATTCCGCCAATCCATTTAATTTTCTCTCAAAAGTTTTACTTGTAATAATCATGTCGTCTATATCAAAGTCCATATATATAGGTATATAATTAATAATATTATAATTAATAATATTATCTTTAATTTTTAATTGTGTAATATACTCTATTAAAAATATATTATAATAGAGTATAGTATAATGAGTGTTACGTTTTCAGATACAGATACAGGAATTGAATATTTAGGAAATACACTTCTTACTACGGCGGGTGTTAATGGGTTTGCTAGTGGTGAATTAACGAGAACTGACCTTTTCTTAACGAAAACCACGGTAGTAGATACTTCAACTAGTTCTTCGTATACAGTGGATACAATCAATACTAGTGCATTTAGCAGTAATTTTGGAGCTGATTTACAGTCAGTCGATTTTAGCGGGATGGGCGAACTCACTAGGATTGGAGACTCTGCGTTTTACCGTAACACAAATTTAACGGCGTTAGTTAATTTCAATAACGCGACTAAACTAAGATACATCGGGGTGTCTGCGTTTGATCGTTGTGATTTACAGTCAGTAGATTTTAGCGGGATGGGCGAGCTCACTAATATTCGAGATCTTGCGTTTATGTCCAACATACATTTAACTGAATTAGTTAATTTCAATAAGGCGACTAAATTACTCCGTATCGAGGAAGGTGTGTTTCAATCTTGTGATTTATGGTCAGTCGATTTTGATGGGATGAGCAATCTCACTGAGATCGGCTTCAGAAGCTTTGCTACCAACATAAATTTAACCGCATTAAATTTCGGCAATTTAAATCAAAATTTAAAGATATTCAATATAAATACTGAAAATGGGACTTTTGATGGTTGCTCTTCATTGCGGCAAATCACCTATCAAAACGCAAGTTTTTTACCTAAACTACTCCCGATTTCAACAAGGCTTTCTGGTTTACCAGGGTTAGGCGCTAAACAACTGTATATTCAACAAGACGCAAGCAATAAAGTCCTGAATATTGATTTTCAACAAGCAGAAAATTTAACAAGCATTAATCAAGATGAATTTGCAAATCAAGATAAATTAACGGCGTTAGTTAATTTCACCAAGGCGACTAAACTACAATTGATCGATACGCGTGCGTTTCAGCAGTGTGATTTACGCTCAGTAAATTTTAGCGGGATGGGCGAACTCCTGACTATCAGCGATTCAGCGTTTTTGGCTAACCTTAACTTAGCTGTATTTATCAATTTTACCAAGGCGACTAAATTACAAAAAATCGGCCCAACTGCGTTTGCATCTTGTGAGTTATTTGTGGTAGATTTTGGCGGGATGGCCAACCTCACACTGATTGACGAATATGCGTTTAATTCTAACACAAATTTAACCGGATTAGTGAATTTCAATAAGGCGACTAAATTACAATCGATCAGAAATTCAGCGTTTGCATTCTGTGATTTACGGTTAGTAGAATTTAGCGGGATGGGTGAACTCCTGGATATCACTGGTGCAGTGTTTTTTAATAACACAAATTTAACTGGATTAGTGAATTTTAATAACGCGACTAAATTACAAACGATTGGAAGTTCGGCGTTTGCATTCTGTGATTTACGGTCATTAAATTTTAACGGGATGAGCAAACTCACACTGATTGACGAAAATGCGTGTTTTAATAACAGACGTTTAAACGCATTAATTAATTTCAATAACGCGACTAAATTAGAATCAATCAAACAAAATGCGTTTCAAAATTGTGATTTACGGACATTAAATTTTGCTGGGATGGGCGAACTCCTGGATATTAACAGTTCGGCATTTGCTTCTAACACAAATTTAACCGAATTAAATTTCGGCAATTTAGCTCAAAATTTAGTGATAGACTCTACTGCTTTTGATAGTTGCGCTTCATTGCGGCGAATCACCTATAAAACCACCAGTTTTTTATCTAACCTACTCCCGATTTCAGGTGGCGAACAACACATGTATATTCAACAAGATGCAAGCAATAGAGTCCTGAATGTTGATTTTCAAAAAGCAGGAAATTTAACAAGCATTTTCTCTCGTGAATTTGAAGGTCAATCCCAATTAACGGCGTTAGTTAATTTCAACATGGCGACTAAATTACAATCGATCAGAGAGTCGGCGTTTGGGGAGTGTGATTTACGGTCAGTCGATTTTGGCGGGATGGGCGAACTCACTATGATTGATTTTAATGCGTTTATACTTAATTCAAATTTAACGGCGTTAGTTAATTTCAACATGGCGACTAAACTACAAATCATCGCGTCTCAAGCGTTTTTGAGATGTGATTTACGGTCAGTCGATTTTAGCGGGATGGGCGAACTCATGGCTATCAGCTCTAATTCATTTCAGGAAAACATAAATTTAACCGCAATAGTTAATTTGAATAAGTTGACTAAATTAGAAATCCTGGCTGAAGGTGTGTTTAAATATTGTGATTTACGGTCAGTCGATTTTGATGGGATGTCTAAACTCGAATATATTTATGATGAAACGTTTTCTACCAACATAAATTTAACCGCATTAAATTTCGGCAATTTAGCTCAAGATTTAGAGATACAGTCTGCTGCTTTTCAGGGTTGCACTTCATTGCGGCAAATCACCTATCAAAACACCAGTTTTTTACCTAACCTACTCCCGATTTCAGGTGGCACTAAACACATGTATATTCAACAAGCCGCAAACAATACAGTCCTGAATATTGATTTTCAAAAAGCAATAAATTTAACAAGCTTTAATGGTGAGGAATTTATAAATCAAGATAAATTAATCGGATTAAACAATTTTAATGTTGCCACTAAGTTAACTAGTATAAATTCTAATACATTTAAACAATGTACCTCAATACAAACTATCTTTTTTCCAGGAGGGTTAAGCAATATAAACGCCAGTGCATTTAATTCTAATATTTCTCTACGCACCGTTACTTTTGATGATCCCTCGCCTTCATTAATTAACGTCACTGCCTTTACTAATTGTACCAAACTGAAAGCCATCTATCATTTTGGCACAAATATAACTCAATTAACCCAATTAACTGCTCTAGCAAGCGGTACCTTATATAATTTAAGTGCGGATAAGGTAACATCCGCAAATTTTGCTACCCATATATCTACTGTTTTTGATGATTATGATCTAGACACTACCGATCCCAACCAAGTGTCTGATATAAAAAATATATATGCGGCAAATCTACTTAAGTTCGGCAGCGGTAGCGCAGTGAATGTGAAGGTTGGTGCTATTCCATTTCTAGCAGAGCAATTAGGCATTAACCCTGACGAAAACCTTAGAGTATTTGGAAATTATACTACGCCAACCATTAGACACAGTATAGCATCATTGCGATATCCAACCTATTTTCAGATGGATCCTGGGTCAATATTATATTTAGATAATAATGCGACAATTACAAAAAATGACAATGATACATATACAGTTACATCTAGTGGTATGACTAGTATGTTCAATGCGGGTGATGTAACAAACATACAAGGAAGAATAATTATCTTTGGGGGAGTAACAATTGGACCAGGAAGCGAACCCGATTTAGGAGATGGTTTTTCAGGAATTTCACCAAAACCAATTATTTTAGTTGAACGTGGAAACGAAAGAGGGGCAAATAGACAAATAATGCGCCGTGCTAGTTTTTTCAATGTGAATACTTATATTCAAGAAAATCCAGGAAATAATGTAAATTATATTATAGATAGCGGCATGGCAGTAAAAAATAAAACATTCATAAATAAAGATAGTTCTGACCGGACCAGAAGATTAAAATTAAAAGCACAAAATAAAACGTATAATGATTTAAGTTTTGGAGGAAATGAAAGCAATGGTTCTTATTCGGCATTATCCAAAGTAAGACACTAGATAGTTAATAATATAATTTGTTCTATCTATTCTAAGGATATGGATATAATGAATTGGTTTCTGATAATAGTGGAATTTCATTATAAAATGGGTAAAAACGACCGTCATTTAATTGTTTATCAAATAAAATACACATTTTACCATTAAACCCTAATTTATTAATTTGATAATTATGTTTGCCTAAGGATAGTTCTATATAATTATTAATAATATTATATAACTCTTTACAATTATAATAATAATCATATTCTAAATCAGTTTTTACTTTAACCATAAAATCTATTATATTCTTAATAATTGGATTTTTTTCAATTGTTATTATAAATCCATTAAAAATATCTTTTACACCTCTATTATTTGTAACAAAAACAGCATCATTGTTCATTAATATACTAATATCAGTAGTTAATACACAATCAGCGTCCATATATATGCCACCTGTATCATACAAAATACAATATCTCCATAAATCTATTTTATGTGGTATATATTTATAGGATTCAAACAAATCTAATACATTATTTCCCCAATTGGTTTTTAAATAGTCTCTTATATCATTTAATGTAAAACATTTATAAGTAAATCCACTTGGCATGTATTTTAAGGTCTTATTTAAAATTTCACTTGGGATTTTAGAGTCGGGGTTATCTTTTCTACACCATGATTGATAAAAAAATTTTGGTATATTGCTACTACGTGTGATGCTACTACGCGTGCATGTAAAATTTTCATTTTCAAGTAATTTATCCCATGACCAATACTGATGAATATGTTTCATTGCTACAGTGTTAATGCTATTATTATTATTATTTTTATTTTTAAAAGCATACCTCATTTTAGTTTTTAGTTCATTCATCTCTATTTCTGCCCACTGGCCCATATTATTATTTGTATTATTCGTATGAAACATAAAATTTCCAAAATCTTTGCGTGTTATATCAATCATAGTATAGTTTAAATCTATATAAATCTCTTGTTCTGGATTATATAAATATTCACTTTGACCTCCATTATTGCACGCAATGCTGTTCATCCCGCAACTTAGAGCTTCTATTAATGGTAACCCCCAGCCTTCTGCGCGTGTTGGATAGACAAAACAATCACAGCTATTATAGATTACAGACAAATCATTGTGATTTTTAATTGGCGAAATTACATATATTTTTTCTCTATTTTTCAGATTCATTGAATCGATTATTTGATTCAAATTAAAATTAGGAATAAAAGCATTATACGCTTGTAAAAATAAGAACACATTCTCTTCTTTATTAAATTCTTCATCAAATGCGCGAATTAATAAATCAGTGTTTTTTCTGCCTTCATATTTTCCAATATTGAGAAATTTAAATCCTTTTAATTTAGTTATATTATTCTCCGGACGTCGTTCAAGTCGTTTAAAAACCTCAGTATTAACACCTTCTGGAACTACTTTTATTTTATCTATATCCACTCCATTTTCAACTAAAATGTTTTTTCCCCATTTAGATGGAATCCATACTTGATCTAATTTATTAAGTTCATCCTTCCAATTATCAGGAATAATAGTTGATTCCCAGACAGTCCAGCCTATTTTTAATCCGTCGTAATCCTTTACTGTAGTATAACATTCTGACCCATAATTAATAGCTATATTGTATACATTTTGTTTTTGTGATAATTTGGTTTTTAATTTCTCTCTATCCGCATAAGTTTTAAGATGAGTTATATCGGTAAATAAAAAATCCTTTTTATGTTTTCTAAGAACATTTAAAAATTCTTTTGTATGTATACCATAACCAGTGTGTTCTGTATCATAACCTAATATATGAAAAAATGGTTCTTGATGTATATTCATTATATATAATGATATATAATGAAATTTTAAATTGTTATATTATGGAATTAGAAGTGTATCTATTGATCCATTAAAATTATCTATTGATCCATTAAAATTATCTATAAAACTTGAATAATTTAATTGTTCCATACAATATTTTTTTATATCAAAGAGACTTTCTTCTCTATATTCAGGATAACACTTGCAAACAGTATCATAAAAATATTTCTCATGAGTATTTATACTATTTTCATATAATATAATAGGTCTGTATTTTTTAATTGTGTTTATTGCCTTTGAAAAAATAAAGGGTTCAGACCCTTGCGCATCACAATGAATAAATCCGATATCTTCTAATCTCAATGTATCAATCGTAGCTAACTCAATTACTTCTCCGTCCTTTCCTAGACCAATTCCGCCAAAATTACAACCAATATTATTTTCTTCATTATATCTTTTTTCTACTACTCCGCCACCACCATCTATATCAATATTATTCATTTTTCCATACCCATTATAACAAAAAATACCTAGATTATTAGGTATAATTTTATTTTGTAACTTATTTTGTTTTATATTTTTTACTAATAAATCATACATGTTTTTTTGAGGTTCATAAACATATACCTTTCTATCATTATTCAAATAAGAAGAATAGACTATGGAAGATGTTCCACAATGTCCTCCTATTTCTAGAATATTATGGTTTGGATTTATATAAGATTTTATTTTTAGTAATGTAGATTCATCCCAATAGTTACCTTGTTTGAATTCAGAACCAATAAATGCCTCGTTTTTATACAATGTAATTTTTCCATATTTTGTATTATATGTCTCTGTTTTTTCCGCTCCATTACTAATTTCAATAACTAAATTTTCATTAATATCGTTATTACCATTTACTGCGTTATTGCCATTTACTGCGTTATTACCATTTACTGCGTTATTGCCATTTACTGCGTTATTACCATTTACTGCGTTATTAGACCTAATCTCATTTATCGCAATCTGATCTGCCAAAGACACTTTACATGTAGTTACCGCATGTCTGAGTATAAATTCACGCATATATTTATTCTCAATTGTTACATTATTTATAAAAGAATTAAAGAATTTTTTTTTAATGCAATAATACATTTTATTAAAATCAATATTCAAATTGGTTGGTTTAATATCTTCAAAATTCGGATATACATTATTATTATTAAAACTAGTTTTAAATAAAATTAAATCAATCGGATCAGTTGGTTTAATACCTATTAAAATATTTTGAATTAAATCAAAATTAACACTTACTTTATTGTCTGTAAATAATACCCAATTTTTATTTAATTTATTGCTATCTATATCAGAACATTTCTCTTGGTCAATGTAAAATGAATTACTTTTATCATCATAAATAATATGTGAAACTGGTATAAAATTCGGCGAACTTAAACTAATCACATTATGTTCATTAACGTCAAATGGTTCTTCAATTATTTTTATAAAAGAATTAGTAACTGCTTGTGCTGACATCTTCCCCATAATTGTTTTCTTCGCATATTCTTTCTTATCTTCAATTTCATAATTTGCCACACTTAATAAGGCATTATATATCCCCTCAATGCTAGGCAAAACCCATATACCACCCGCAGACGGTTCATACATTTTTTGTAAAGGTTCAACCGATATACCATAATAAGTATAATCATTCATTGCGCCAAATTTCGTGGTAATTACCGGTAATCCAACTAATTGAGATTCTAGTATAGGCACACCAAAACCTTCTGATTTACTTGATTGTAACAATACATCTGAAAGCTGCATCAATTCAATAATTTCATTGTCCATCAACAATTCTTCATTTAATTTTATTCTATTTAATGGTATACCTGTTTGATCAATCAAATCTTTTAGATTAAACATGGAACCTGTAGACGAAATAAAATGATTTTTATCATTAAACGATTTTGCGTTGAATGAATGTATATACAAAAAAGCATTTCTTCTTTTATGTACGAATTTTTCAAAGGCAAAAATAGAGGTATCAAATGACTTCCTATTTTGTATTTCATAATTGCCGGCATTTATTAAAACAACAAATGCGTCTAATGGTATATTATATTTAATTCTTAATTTATATTTATCAATTTCTTCTGATGAAACATTAAAATCAATAATATGTGGTATATAAGAGACATTTTTAGTCGGTAAAGATTTTTTTAATAATTTTGTATCAGTTGGACACAATGAAATAATATGAGAAAATAACTGCAATCGTAATAGATCAAATTTTCTTATAGGTTGAAAATGATTTGGAAACCAAGTCAATGATTTAATTTTAAAATGTTCATCATTGATAAATGATACCAAATCCATACATGTTATTAACCAATCAATATTATAATAAGACATAACTTTATTAAATGAACTCACCGTATATCCTCCATTAATTTTTTCTATTCCTCCAATAAATTTAATTTTTTCCAATGTGTGTTTTTTATTACTTATATTAGATGAATTTTTACTTTTTTTTTTATTATCATTATCATTATCATTAATATCATTAACATCATTATTTTTATTATCATTATTATCATCATTATCATTATTTTTATTATCATTATCAAAATTTTCCAAAACTTCAATATAAGTATATATTTGTTTTTTCATATCAAACCCTAAACACAGATAATAAATTGTATAATCTTGTTTCATTTTTACGAGTTGTTCAGATAACATATAAAGTTGTTTTGCATATGGTCCAAAAAACCAAGGAGCAGGAATACTTGCCAAACATATATTTTTCATATATATATTAAAGTAATAATCTCTTTATATAAAATAAATTATAAAAATATAATTTTATAATTTATTTTATAATTTTATAGTTTATTTTATACTATAAATTTTAGTGTATTATAAAAAAGGAATATACCGCATAATTTGATTATCATACACGGTTACTTTAAAAGCATCATTATATCCTTCTACATAAACGCTATCCCCATTATACAAATTATCACACCCATACTCATTCGTGCAGCTTCTACCTTTATTTGTAATCGGCAATTTAATCATAGTGCTCTTATCGCTCATGGTATAAAAATTCCATTTATCGCGATTGGTAAACAACGGCCGACCCATTAATGGTAAAATCATTTCGGCACCATTCATTCGGGTAAGAATACCAACTTGTCTATAGGAAGAATCAACCGACTGGGTAGGGACATTGATAGGCATACCTCGCGGATCGCCACTGCCTCTAGGAAAAAATCGGTCATCCCGTAAAGGTGCTTTATAAGGGTTCATTAAAACATCATCGGGATGATTGGAATAAGAAAATCCGGGTTGTGGCATATATTCACTATTAGAACCATAATTGTTTTCTTTAATGATGATTTTCTCTCTTAACCAATTATCCTTCTTGTTATAAAGATTCAAAAATAAAATACCACTCCCGATAATAATCAAGGTTAGGGTTATTGTTACATTTTCTATACATATTACGCCAGGCATACAACGTTTCGGCATTTATATAATAGTAATTTATTATTTATTTTATTTATAGTTGGCCCTATTATTTGGCCTTATTCGCAAGATTCGCCATTTGTTCTTGCATTTTTTCTAACATACCGCCCATTTTATCCGAATTCATGCCCTTTAATAAATTTTCGGCTTTACCAATAAAAGGCACCAATTTTTCAATATTTCCCATTAAAACTTGCTGCTTTTCGGCGAGTCTTTGTGTATCTGCCGTCATTTTATTAATTGAATCAGAACTCAACAATTTATCTAAATTATCATATGCAGATTCTAAAGTAGACGCATAATTGATTTTCGGTTTAGGACCCTGAATCACATCGGTAGTATCATCATCCGACCCGTCAATATTAGCAGGCGAAAGTGTAGCCATATTATCAATTACCTTCGCTTTCTTTTTCGTGTCTTTCTTTTTAGGTGTATCTTTTGTTTGCATCCCTTCTTTATACGACCCTAATAACTTAGACCCCACTAATAAATTTGTACTAATCATTGCGATAATCATAATTATAATCATATTTTTACTAAAGTAAGTAGAGAGAAATCCAACCACAAAAAAGAAAACAATCGCGTCAAAATTTCTTAACATTAAATAACCGAATATATTTGTAATAGCCAGAAAAAGAACAACATAGAGAACATTTTTATCCTTTAAGAATGAATTTAAGTTGAGTTTCATATATATAAATATAACAGAAAAAATTGAAAACGAATTAACAATTAATAATTAATAACTAGTTAATTATTAAATGTATTCTATTGCTATACGTGAGATATTTCATCCTATAATACACGGACAAGATGAGAATAGTTCAGCCGGAATAGAAACCCATTTTCTAGTCAACGATAGATGTGATTTAGAAGACTTTTATAATAACTCGTATAAAGAAATGCTAACTATTTATCAGAGAGCGTATAATGGATTTTCTAGAGTTTTAAATCGGCTTAAACATCCAACAATAAGAAATTATAATACTATTATAAAAGATAAAAATTACATTAAACTAGATATTGTGTATATAGACAAATTAGCAGGTGGTGAGACAGTTGGTTATATAAAAACCTTTTGGATAAAACTGATTCAACGCCGATGGAAGAAAATTTATAAACAACGCCAAGATATACTAAAACAACGTATGTTACCAAAGTCGATTCGTGAAAGAGAAATTACTGGAAAATGGCCTAAAGGATTAAGACTATGGCCCAAAGGGCTAAGGTAATCCTATGACCCAAAGGGCTAAGGTAATCCTATGGCCCAAAGGGCTAAGGTAATCCTATGGCCCAAAGGGCTAAGGTAATCCTATGGCCCAAAGGGCTAAGGTAATCCTATGGCCCAAAGGCCCAAAGGCTTAAAAACTTAAAAACTTAAAAGGCTTTAATGCCTCCTTCTAGATTTTCGTTGCTTTCGTTTTTTTAATGTTTTTTGTTTTTTACCGCCCTTCTTTAATTTACTAGAGGAACGTTTTTTTAACGAAGAAGAATATGAAATTACTTTTTCACCCCTAGTTTTAATGCGAGTATAACCTCCAGTTAGAGACATTATATATAATTGTATTATTAAATAATTTT
>Ga0214919_10011688_pt1 | contig 10928 bp, 9 predicted proteins | sample LL1503_MetaG_FD_177994 | JGI IMG/M metagenome (GOLD analysis project Ga0214919, IMG submission 177994) | Freshwater microbial communities from Lake Lanier, Atlanta, Georgia, United States - LL-1503 | ecosystem: Environmental > Aquatic > Freshwater > Lake | place: USA: Georgia | collected 2015-03-15
AGAAATATCTTGGCTTTCTTAATAAGTTCAGTTAACTCTTTACCAAAGATATCTGTAACATGCACTACATTGTAGCCTTCTAACCGCAAACTTTGGCAAATATTAATTCTCTGATCTGTGTTTCTACCACAAAAGAGGACATCAATTTTCTTAACTGATATACTTGTACTTATATCCGTTTCACTTACATTTGCATCTGCATTCCATTCTACTACTGGCGGTAATAATTGTACTACTTTTTCTTTACACTCCTCTGGATAGTATAATAAGTTAACTTCTGAGTACTCAAATGTACATCTAGATTTTTTAACGAGTGAAATAATATTTTCATTTAAATACACTGGACTACCAATATCGAGCTTCTCTAGTTGATAAAGAAAGTATTTATTTTCAGGCAATAAATTCAAATTGTCTGGATAAGTCACGCCTCTATAAATTTGTAAAAAATATTGCGGACAACATATAAATAAATATCGATTATTTTCATTACAACATTTATAAATATCATCGTTCGTCAAATCGCGTATATATACATTCACTTCTATCCCAGTTTCTCTCAAGAGTTTAGCTAAAGCCTCTATAATATTCTCAATATACTTAGTTGCAAATAAATCAATAATTTCTATAGGTGCTTGTGTCTGTGCCTGTGTCTGTGTCTGTACATGTGCATCTGACAACCCTGCCTGTACCTTCTCATTCCTTATAATAATATCTTTAATTTCAACAAGTTTCTTCGCATTTATTTTTAGGGTAACAGTCATTATAATTAATTACATATTTTAATTTATAATATAATCGTTAAATAATATGAATAATAATATGTATATATGATAATGAAAATCATCGATTGTTTCTTGTTCTATAATGAATTAAATTTGTTACACTTTAAGTTAGAAGAATTATACGACGAAATTGACTATTTTATTCTCATTGAATCAACGCATACTTTCGTGGGTAGAGAGAAAATATTATATTACAACGAAAATAAACATTTATTTGAAAAATATAATGCTAAAATAATTCATATCATTCATGACGAAAATCCAGTGTCTATTAGTGGTAATCCATGGGATAATGAAAAACAACAACGATACTATTGTGTAAAAGGACTAGAACTATTGAATTTACAAGAGGAAGATATTGTTATTTTATCCGATTTAGATGAAATCATTGATAAAAAACGTTTATCTGAAATAAAACAACATGGTTTATCAGAACCGTTGTATGCATTAGAACAAGATATGTACTATTATAATTTGAATAATAAATTAGCTGAAAAATGGTATCGTTCCAAAGTTATAAAATATTCTAAAATGAAAGAATTTAATAAAAATTACACTTCATTTCATACTATAATTCAACCAGAATATAATCCAGATGGAAAACATATTGGTCATTATCCAATTATTCGAAACGGTGGTTGGCATTTCAGTTATTTTGGCGGAATAGAAACAATTAAAAATAAACTCTTAAACTTTTCGCATTCTGAGTTTGCTTACATTGCCAAAGACACTGACGAAATGTTTCTTGATAAGATAAAATATAGTAAGGATATATTAAACAGAGAGAATTTGCAGATGGATTATATTAAATTAGAAGACAATGTCTATTTACCAATGAATTACAAGATGTTATTGTAAATCATTTTATGTTTATTGAATAAAGGTAAATTTTTCTGAATAGTATTTTTTAATCATTTTAAATAAATGCTTTTCTACATCAATGTTTTCAAACTGTTTCATAAAATTATTCGCATTTCTGACAATTTCTTGGCATTTCTTATCATTATGACGGCACCAGTCGATAATTTCATCTAAATCCGAATAATCATCTTTTAAAGGGATGTAGTGTATATAAGGACGGAGTAACCCCTCCATTAACCAACTTTCTATCGTAGGTTTTGCCATTAACACGACTGAATTACTTGCCAGTTTCCAATTTATTCCTGAATCTTTATCATTACCTGGAATACTAATTTGATATTTGTATTGTAGCATTTCTTTAAGATTCAATGACGGTTTAACATAGGATGTATCCCATTTGTCCCAATTACAATTTATGCCCACATCATATTTTCCTCTATATTTATAACAAAACTTCATTCTTAAGTTGTTCCATTCACACGGAGGACTTCCATGGTCTTGGATACCTGTAGGCACCCCACGCCATATGCACGTATTTATTTTATCAGTCCATTTAATATCATCAATACTCAAACTTCTCTTATAGTCCCAATGTCTATTATATTCTACAGGGCAAAGAATTCCGCCATTATCATTATTGATATATCGAACCTTGACTAACGCTGGTAGTCCATGATTATCTATGCCATCCGCACTAATCGTTAAACAGGGAATGTCTATAACACTCATATCACCTTGATCGTATTTCTTACACCACCAAAAAGAATTATTATAGCATGATATTAATTCCTTATTATTGTTATCATCATTAAAATTATCATCTAATCCTTTATAATAATAAAGTTTATTTCTTTTAAAAGTTTTTGCATGTTCAGGTACAGTTACTGTTATAGGTTGAGTCCAATTTTTTATATAATAATTAAACCTGTTATAATTTACTTTATCAGGAGCATTTACTTTATCAGGTGCATTTACTTTATCAGGTGCATTTACTTTATCAGGTGCATTTACTTTATCAGGAGCATTTACTTTATCAGGAGCATTTACTTTATCAGGTGCATTTACTTTATCAGGTTGTACTGTTTTTTTAATGTTTCTATTAAATCTATCAATTATGTTCATATAATATTATACGTATAATATTATATGAAGACCATTTATATTATAACTCATAGAAACTGTGAATTGTTAAAATTATTAAATGATTATAATAATTATAAACAAGAGTGCATGGGTGAAATAATATGGTATTATTCACTAATTCACTCTCTATTAAAGTTAAGTATTAGTAAACAACATATTATTATAACAAATGACTGGACATTAGAAGATAAATATGTTTCAGATAATTCTATATATTTTATGGATTTTTTAACTATACCTTCTAATAAAAAGATAATTAGAGAAAAAAATATAATAAATAAAGTATTTTGTTTATGTTTTTGGGGAAGAACGACTAAAACAGGTATCGAAGAATTACAAATAGATTTACCTTACAATCAAATACTAACACCATGGAATTATAAATTTAGTAATGCATTTCTAGGGTTTAATGTAGATGTTTTATATAAAAATATAATTATTAATAATAAATATCAGCGATTTGGTGTATTATATGGCAAGGCATTAAAATATTTTTCGATTGAATTAATAACATTTTTAACCTTAAAAAATATAAAGTTTTATTGCATTTCTGATGAACCATTAAAGATAAATAATATTCATAATAATAATATTTATAATTTAGGTATTTTACAACCTAATGAATGGAGACAATTATTGTGTCAATGTAGTTTTATATTAGGGTTTGGAGACCCTCGTGTAGGTCCTACAATATTAGAATGTATGTATTACAAGGTGCCTTTTGTTTCGCCCTTATCTCAAGTATATAATAGCGGAATTGAACATACAAAAAACTTTTACGATAGCAGTAAATTGACATTCAATGAAATATATAATATATTATATGATATTAAATGGATTAATGACGATACACAATTATTTGAACATACTCAAGTACCCTATTTGAAGAGATTACAACAAATAATAAATTAAACTATATACTTTCCCCAAGACATTCCTCTTGGATTTCTCGGTCCAAGAAAATCCTTTGATAATATGGGTTTTATTAATCCTTCGGATATAGCTTCTTTCCAAGCAAGAGTTGGGCCGTCAGTGTATCCACAACCTTCGGTCCACCCAGGAGTAAATATTGTGTCATCCATAAATACTATATTATTTTTTGCTGCAACATTTTTACAATTAATAATATCTTTCTTTGCTGTTACATAATCATGACCGCCATCTATAAATATAAAATCAAATTTCTTATCTGGGTTATTATTGAAAAAACGTGGTATTGTTTCTAAACTATTTCCTAATATCAAACTATGACGTCCTTTATATGTATTATCAATATATTCTTTGCCCAATTGTACATAACCATGACATCCTAAATCAAAACTTGTAACATTTGCGTTAGAATATTTAAGAAATAACTCACATGAATGACCTGCATTGAACCCAATTTCTAATATATTTTTAACATCTGGATTCAAATAACTTTCTAATACTTGCTGTTGTTCTAACACCTGTGAACAATTTCCCTCAAATGAAAATTCTCCATGTAATTTAATAACTCTTAATTTATTTTCAGAGTAAAATTGTTCTAAACTCATAATATAATATAATATAATATAATATAATATAATTTATACCGAATTATATTATATTTATTTCCAATAACGCTTTTCTGGGTGATTTTCGCAACCTACAGGTACTTCTTCAACGACTTCTATCCAATTCTCTGTAACGGCTTTGCTAAAATAAGTATAAGGCATCATTTTTGAATAGATTCCAAACATTTTAAAACAGTCTGAGCCTAAATATATTAAATTTTTCTGAGGGAACTTCTTACGCAAAGCGTTAATTAACGGCGAAGCATATGCTCCGCACCCAAAAATAGCCGTATCAAAATCACTATATTGTGCGACTAGTTCACACAAGAGTTGTTCACATGTTTCAATCATAGAATTATGAGGATATTTCATGTCTATGGTTGTTTGGGGTGTTTTTAAATAATACATGGAAAAGTTCGACACAGGGAATTTCCAAGCCTTTTGTAATCCCCTATTATATCCAGCTTGAATCGAGCCAACACTATTGCCTACATATAGCAGGCGTTTTCCTTCTGAATGTTGAAGCAATATATCGGTCATATTACCATAATTATAAAATGTTTTTTTCATATTTAATAAAGCCCATGTGCAAATGTCATAGTTTAAGAAACAATACGCACTTGTTAATGTCGTACTAGTATGTAATAATAACTCTTTAGTTTCCTGACACCACCAATTCAATACTTTGTCTTTAAATACTTTGTCTTTATAATAAAGACCAGCATTTTCTTGCATATATTTATCTATTTTACTTGAATCTTGTATTAATAAATGTGAGGGCATTTTAAATTTATATACTTTATCCATGAAAAATGCACTTTCGACACATCCCAATCTCACAGTAATTAATTTATTTTCTTTATAAAGTTGTGTTAATTCTGTAATTTGATTTTGTGATTCTCGCATATCTTTATTCATAATGTCGCTTTCACTGTTCACCGTTATATCTTCATAATCAGTGAGTGGTATATTTCGTAAATTTTTCAGAAAATCAATATTGTCTTTTGAATGATATATATAATAATTATATACATTTTTCCAGCTGAAAAACGACATGTTTATTATATACATAATAGATTATTGTCTAAGCTTTCAACGTAATTCCTACATCGACATTAATATTGATGCTAAAGTTGAACAATATTTATCATAACTAAATCTCTCAACAATTTTATTATTTGCATCTATGGCTTTTTCTATGTCTAATATTGTTTTGTTACTTAAAATTTTATTAATAATATTATACAAATCTTCACCAGTTTTAAATAAATAGCCATTAACCTCATGATTAATATAATACTTTGGAAACCCACCGTTAGTACAAATAGGAATGCATCTATTTTCTAATCCTTCAATAACACTAATACCAAAATGTTCGAACACAAAAGGATTAATTAATTCGTTATCATCCATACCTGCTGCATGAATAATGTAATTAGCTTTTTTTAAAAATAGTTTTTTTTGTTCTTCTTTCAAATGTTGGTGAATATATATATTTCCGCTTACTATATTCTTCAAATAATTATACCAATCCTTGGACTGTACTGTTCCAATAATATGTAATTCATAATTAGAATTAGAATAGGTTTTGTGTATATTATTAAATATACGTATAATTTTATCATGATATTTATTATTAGCACTTTTATTATAAGCAAATATACGTCCTATTGTCACAAATATTACTTTATCAGTTGACTTTATTATATTATGTATCGTCAATTTGTTATAACAATTTGGATATAATATATGAATTTTTTCATGTGGAAACATATTTTTACAACATTTTTTATAATATTCTAAAGTAAATTCTGAATTTAATAATACTATGTCGTAATTATTCTTTAACGAAGTGCTTGTTTTCCAATTACTATTTATATCAAATGGAAATTGACAATGGAATATTTGTTTTTTCCCTAGTCTAAAATTAATATCCGATTCTTTACTATTTGACATATAGATAAAACAATCAAATTTATCTCTGTACTGTGGTATTGAACCAGGATTTGCTTTTTTTATTAATTTCCTCTTACTAACGTGTGGAAAATAGTGGTTCAATGATGATGTATATATATCATCTCTTGTATTATTAAAAAATATTACCTCATTTGCACCGTTATCTATAAAAAATGAAATAATATTACTAATATAACTCTCTCCGCCGCCTATAATGTAATCAAACGGCGAATAAATTCCTATTTTTTTATATTTTAAACTTACCTGTAATTTACTTCCCTCTGCTAACCAAAAATTATGTCCTCCTAAAGGATTGTTACATAACTGTGTCTCTTGAGAAAAACGATTTGCTATATGACGAGTAGCAACTGTACCTATTTTATAGTCAATTAAAGATTTACTAAAATACACATCTTCTGGAATATGATAACTATTTGTGCTTTTCATATAATTTACCGTTGACTTCCCTAGTTCCAAATCTGTAGAAGGATCCACTTTATTTAAACAATCAATCATTTTTGATTTACTTCTAAGAGAGAAGCCACCGTTACCTACGCCATAAGAATTATCATTTTGTGCTATTGGCCAAGATGCTCCAATATAATCATAGTGCATAAATTCTTCAATTCTATTGTGGAATAACATCGTATCCTCTTGATATAATAATATTTTCTCTCCTTTAAATTTTATCCAAAAATCTTGATTCATTAATAGTTTACTATAATCTGAAGGTGTCAAATTATCTATATCTAATCTGATTATCGTGATGTTTTTTGATACTTGATCACATATTTTTTTTATAAAAACATAGTTCAAATTACCACACACTACAGTATGAGACCATAATGGAAATTTAATAATAGTATTTCTTATTAAGAATTCTAAATGGGGCATAGGGCGAAATTCTATTAAAACAGTTTCCTTGTTATCACCTATAATAATGTCAGGAATAATCACATTTCTAATTAAAGCTATATTTGAATAACAATTATATCGGTGTTGAAGTTTTTTATTATTATATCTTATATCTAATTTTTCAAATAATTCTGTTTCTGTTAAATGTGTAATTTTACTGTGATTGAACCAACTACTATAGTTTGCTGATGCTAATGCTGATGCTGATGCTAATGCTGATGCTGATGATAATAAATCCTTTATTGTTGTTGATAAATTATTGGAAAAAATAACACGATCCTTATATAATTCTATCTGTTCTGTATTTCTAACTGTTTCTGATACAATATGTGTATTAATGCACATTAATGCTTCATGCAACCGACAAGTTTCTAATGTGTCGCTTATATTATTATTTCTTATATTTAAAAAAATTTTTGATGTATTTATTAGGTCAGTTAATTCTTTGCCAAAAATATCAGTTTTTACAACTACATTTATTCCATTGTCTCTTAGAGATTTTATTATTGCATTTCTTCTTTCATTTATATGTCCACAGAATAATACATCAATTGTGTCTATAGGTGGCATTACTATAGGTGGCATTACTATAGGTGGCATTAATTTACTTACTTTTGATTTAATCTCTATTGGATAATGTATTATATTTATATCTGAATAATCGAATGTGTGTTTAGAGTTTTGAATTAAAGATATAATATTTGAGTTTAAATTTTTAATATTACGTATATCAAGCTGTTCTAGTTGATACAAAAAATATTTATTGATTGGTAACTTAATTAATTTATTGGGATATACTGGTCCATATGATGATTGAAGTAAAATTTGAGGACAACAAATAAACATATATCTTTCTGTTTCCCTTATGCACAAATTTATATCATTATTTGTAATATGTCTTACATACAAATTAACTTGTATTCCACACTCTATTAATATATTTTTTAAAGCATTGGCAATATTTTCTACAAATCTTGTGGAAAAAATATCTATTTTTTTTACTGGAGCAAAATTAATCTGTGTATGTGCTATAGTTACTGGTATTTTTTCTTTCATAAACATATTCATCATTTGTATAATTTATATACAAATAATATACATATATTACCGTAAACATATATTACCGTAAACATATATTACCGTAAACATATTATACCGTAAACATTATAAAGTTTTTAAAAAAAGGATCATTTTGCAACTCACTAATATTATACCATAGACGACGTCTTTTTATAACTAAATCTTTATTATTTATATCCGTTTCAAATATAATTAATATTTGAATTATTTCATCTTTCACTAATTTTTTTTTATTATTAATATTATACTTATTTATATTATAATAATCTAATATTTGTGTGAGACTTTTTACACTATATAAGGTGTATAATTCTTCAATTTCATAAGGGTCCATTTCATTTGCACCCATTTCATTTGCACCCATTTCATTTGCACCCATTTCATTTGCATAAGCATGTATGTCTTCTACAGTATCTTCCTGCGAACTCTCTTTTAAAATATAATGTATATTATCCATAGTATATATATGATTTAAATATCTTTAATTTATTTCATTACAACGTATCTAATATATCCATAAACTTAAATATTGTTTTATTTGTAATGCTTGGATGACTAGTAGGCTTGAATGCAGCAAATTTATTAATAAATTCCTCAATAGAAGGCCACTCATCTACATTATTAATTTTCTCAAACCCATTCACAACAATAATATAAAATATTTCTGTCATTTCATCTACAACATTTTTATTATCTGGTTCTAATATAGCACTAAGCATGCTATTCTGAATTTGCGTTAGAATTTTTACTAGTTCGTTCTCCTCAATCAAGCTCTCTTTCATCAAATTCACATAGAATAAGCTTAAAGCCCTGCGCTTTTCATTAATTTTATTGTTTTGACAAAATTTATCATAATCTTTATTTGGATCACAGTAGGCGAAATCATTAAATAATGTATTAAAATTTTTAAAGTTTGTTTCGAAAATTGTCTTCATAAATGCGAACTTCTGCATTAGTTCCTTATATAATTTTGCATACATCGTAGAGTAAAAACTATTACCACTAGCAATCGTAAATAGGGCTTCACCTATTTTATTTAATTCTTTAACAAATTCTTCGTCTTCAATACTATCAAGAACGCCTTCAGTTAGACCTTCTATTTCTTTAATTATACTGTCTCTCAGGCTGGAATATGTTTTATCAGTCATTTTATTTAAATGTTTTCTTATTTGATCTATAATTGCTGTAATTCCTTCTTTCTTTGCAATCAAAGTTGTTTTAAAATTCCTCACGGTATCCCAATCTTCATCGTTTACCTCGAAAGCTTTTTGTCCTCCACGACGTTTTCTATTCTGATTTGTACCATCTTTTACTTCAACCTTATTGAATTGAGGAGTTTTAATATATTCTGGTGAACCAACTTGATCGGCTAGGGCCTGAATAATGGTCATTGTCTGTGGTGACAAGGTATAAGAGAACCCATTGTTTTTAATTCGTTCAAAATCATCGAGTGTAAATTTTACAAGTGGCGGAGATAAAATCGAACTCATCTTATTAATATGGTTATACTTTATTAATTTATTATATTTATATCAATTTAATATATAAATACTTAAACGCTTTTCAATATATAAATTATGTCTGATACTATAGAAACAATACCTTTACATATTAAAGAATTATCTAGCTGGGAAGATCTTGACGCGAAAGTTCCTCTATTGCGCGGTATTTATGCCTATGGATTTGAGACTCCGAGTCCTATACAAAAGAAAGCTATCTTACCTATATTTAATAAGAGAGATATTGTAGCACAAGCCCAGTCAGGCACTGGAAAGACAGCCTGTTTTACGATCGGAGCATTGCAAATAATTGATGTATCTAAAAAGATTACACAGGCTATTCTTCTTTCGCCGACCAGAGAACTTGCTATTCAAACAAAATTAGTTGTTGAAAAAATTGGTAGTATGTTTAACGAATTGCGGGTACAACTCCTTATTGGCGGGACTTCCGTTGACGAAGATATTCATCTGTTGCATAGTAATCCACCACATATTGTTATTGGTTGTCCTGGACGAATCCACGATATGCTTAAACGACGTAAATTATCCAGTCGTGACTTGCGTCTGTTTGTCCTAGACGAAGCTGATGAAATGTTATCCGCTGGTTTTAAAGACCAGATTTATAACATTTTTCAATTTATGCCGTCTACAATACAAGTTGCCCTTTTTAGTGCGACTCTCCCGTCAGAGTTACATCAACTAACCACTAAATTTATGCGCGATCCCGTAGAAATTCTTGTGAAAGCCGAACAATTGACTTTAGAAGGAATTAAACAATATTATGTTGCCCTAGAGAATGACGACCAAAAATACGATACTTTAAAAGATATTTATAGCTCACTAGCAATTAGCCAAAGTATTATTTACTGCAATAGTAATAAACGGGTAAATGATTTATATCAAGCAATGCAGATTGATAATTTTCCCGCATGTCAAATGCATAGTGCAATGGATAAGGCGGAGCGAAATAAAAGTTATGAAGACTTTAAGAGCGGCAAATGTCGGGTGCTGATTTCTTCTAATGTAACCGCTCGCGGTATTGATATCCAGCAAGTCAGTACTGTTATTAACTTCGATTTACCCAACTGTATTCATACGTATCTCCATCGCATTGGCAGGAGTGGACGTTGGGGACGCAAAGGTGTAGGCATTAATTT